>Ga0228710_1011323_pt1 | contig 11561 bp, 8 predicted proteins | sample MedpolnodulmetaG_FD_177995 | JGI IMG/M metagenome (GOLD analysis project Ga0228710, IMG submission 177995) | Root nodule microbial communities from Medicago polymorpha collected in Santa Monica, California, United States - pink nodules | ecosystem: Host-associated > Plants > Roots > Nodule... | reverse complement strand
GACTACTTCCGGTTTGTGGAAGGAACCTGTATAATTGCTTGTGTTCTTTCTTCTTCTGTTCTTTACATTTATCCGCTGCACATAGACTCTGAACTCACTCAGACTCTGAACTACTTCAGACTCTGAATCTGAGGACAGTTATCTAGAACGTTTAAGAAGAAGTTTCCAAAAACACAATTCAACCCCCCCTTCTTGTGGTTTTTCTCACCTTCATACGGGTACGCGGATACGCGAATATTTTAAAATTTAGGATACGATACGGCTAAGATACGTTAACAAAAAATTTATATTAAAACTTATATGTATGTAAAATACTTGAAGAAAATAAACATTGATTAAAAGAACTCAACACAAATTTTATCTAATGCTGATTAATTGAATCATCTCTCTCGTTACCTTCGTCCACAAGAAGTATGATTTTAAGTGATTCATCGAGAAACAATTCTAGTGATGCATATCTAAAATTGAATCATATACATCTCTATTGAATGTTTACAACATTGTCTCACTTTTTTACTCTTCATCCTTTTCTAGGATACGTATCTGTGAAGTATCATATAAGTATCCTTGTGTATCTGCGAAGTATCATATAAGTATCTGTTAAAATATTTTTTAAAAATTTAAATAATTAGTTCCGATAGTTCGTGGGTGCGTATCCGCGAGTATTCGTGGAGTATCGATATCTGGTACGTATCTGATGCGGGTACGTCTCCATTTTGGAGTATCCGAGCTTCATAGATTAAGAGAGAGATAGAAATAATGTCATCAAAATGTTATGTGGATGTTACTAAGAAAATATGGGTAGGCGGTTGGAGGTTTTAAACTAGCATGTTAGTAAGTTGTTTAATTTAACGTTGGACAAAAATGTGTCATTGAAGGATATCATGTGGCAGGAGAAGTTGGTGGAGGAAATTTGTGTGTGGGAGGAAAAGAATTGATTGAGGAGTGTAGAACTTTATTTACTAATATTTCATTGCAAAATAGTATGGAGGACATTTCAATGTGAGATATTAATCTTGACGGTATGTTTTTTTGTTAATGAGGCTTGTAATTTGATATCAAATCTTGAAGAAGTGGTTGATTCCCCTTTGTATAAAGTTTTTTAGAATAAATTGGTTCCATTGAAGTTATCATTGTTTGCTTGCAGATTATTGCATAATCGTCTTCCAACTAAACATAATTTAATTCAAAGAGGAATGCAAAGTTTAGCATCACCTTCGTGTGTTGATGGATGTAACTTCAATAAAACATCTAAACACGTATTCTTTGATTGTCCGGTCTTTGTAAAATTTTGGATGAATGTTTTATCTTGGTGGAAAATTAGTTGCGAAATGACAAATAATTTATTTATTTTTTTTGAGAGAGACAAATAATTTCTTTGATCATGTGGTTTAGTTAAATGTTTGGTTTCTCATGGAAAGAAAGTGAAGGAATGCTTCATGTGATTTGGTTTGTAACTTGGCATGCATGTGATCAATATGGAAGCATTATTTATTTTTTTAGACAATATGGAAGCATGATAATTATGTGGTGTTTGGTCAACATGTTAGTTTAACATGTTTTTTTTGTATGAAATCGAAAGATAAAGCATTCTCATAAGACTTTTATTAATGAAGCACACAACCACTTATATGTCTATGATCGACTTTTTCGGTTAATTTATTTTGGGTTTTATTCTTAGTTTGGTGACAACAATTGTTTTGGTGCTTTTATGTAATAGTAAACTCTGTAACTTTTCGGTTCTAGCAGTTTTTCTGCTACGGTCGTGAGTTTTTATTTTATAAATTATATTTTGGCCTTTCCGAAAAGAAAATGAATAATGATATATAAGAATGTTTTGTCCAAAAAAAATGATATACAAGTATTATAGTTTATATAGTGTACAATATACAGCAACTAAATGCGCATACAAAAGAAATATACATAAATTAAAGATTTTAATTTTTGAAAATATCGTAAAAAGTTAAAAGAGATGAGATATGTAAACCATTAAGATATATCGGACATACATTACCGTTAAAACTGTTAGGAAGAATTTGATGCCATTTAGATCTCACAAGATTCGAAAGATCAGTGTTTGCAAACTTTTGTAAATGTATTAATATGTAAAGGCGTTAAAAAATAGATCAGAGAGATATGAGATTGTAATTTGTGATTTTAAAGGATGTGATATTATTTGTAAAGGCATTAGAAAAATGATATGGCAATAAAAACTTTTGTATTAGAATACTTATTCATCAATTTGTGTGATTTGAGTAATTTAACATTGTGTTGGTATAGGTGATTTATGAGAGAGAGAATTAAATAAATAAGAGAGCGATATAAAAGAAATGCAACATTTCTTCAATTTGGTTCAACAGAGAATATGTGAAGAGAGAATTTTCCACTTCTCTTTCATTCCAAAATTGTTAGAAGACATGGACTTAAGAGGCAGAAAACGATAGAACATTTAAAGCATCCAAGATTGCTGAAACAAGACTTGCTTTCGATTGATATAGGCCGTCAATAATTTGATTTCTATACATTGGCATCTACCTTTGTTTAACTGTTGGGCCACTATCATGTTGCAGATGAATACTTCCCATCAACCATTTATATGGACTGCATGTACACATGAAATTTATACAGCTCCAAAATATTGTGTAATTCTTCCTATTTCATGTCACTTGCAATTTTATTTTTGTTTCAGGGAAAATTGTTCAAATGTACAAAATTTAGCAATCTTGACCGTGAACAAACCACATTTTCCAAGCTTTATGATTCTTATCAGGTTGACTTATTTGGAGATCTTTATCACTGATGTAGTATATATTATGTATTGGAGTAACTTTTATTCATTTATCTTCCAATAAGTTTATCATTTTTTATATTGGTTATTTTTTTTTATAGAAAAATAACAAGTTAAAGAGATGCAATATTCTCCACCGATCTTAAGTGTAAGTTTCCATTGAAAAAAAAGGTTATGATTCACTAGGTGTAATTGTCTATACACCCTCCAGAATACACACTTAATAATTTATAATTTGTATTTTACTTCAGAAAGTTATATATTAATATATCTATTTTTATTTAGATAAAACAAGGGTAATGACTTGCATTAAAGTGGTAGTTAGCCATCTTAACTATTTAATTTGCAATGACTTTTAATAAGAGGCGAGATTAATCGCTTAAACATGTTGAGATATATTTGCAAACGTTTATTTTTTTACATGATCAATTATACACTGCAATTTCAAGAGTTACTTTAAGAGAAGGGTTGATGATATTGACAGCCGATAAATATGGTGAATATAGTAACGTAAAGTGTCAAATGTGGTCTATAGAAAAATATTTCGTAATCTATGATAACTTATGATGTTTGTACGATTTTCCAAACATATGAATGTGTTGGGTCACGAGGCACCATGCAAGAGTGAGAGATACTAAACTTTAACCCAAAATCTTAAGGCAATGAGACTATGAGTCCTCTCACTTATAGTGTTCAACCTCAAATTTTCTAAACAATGTGAAACTTATAACTCACACATAAAAATGTTAAGAATATTATCATATGATTAATGTTAATACATATTTATCATATAACTTATTTGACATCAATTTTCTACAAAGGTATAATTTATTAGTTTATTTTATAGTCGGTAGGTTTTGTGCGTCGCACGGGTCGGAAGTCTAGTCAATATTAAAATTGTATTGACCCTCAAGCTATTTAGTTAGATAAGAGAGAACCGACACAAAACTTCAAATGAATGTACACTACATAAATAATTTACATATTTTACAATTTTAAATGAGAAATAATGCATTTAAAATAGTAAACCTCAGTTTTAAATTGGCCTAAATGCATCTTCGATCATTCTATTTTAACTAAATTTGATTTTGAGTACCTTTCCACTACAACAAAAACACTCTTTTGTAGCAAACTAAAATAAGATTTATGAATTCTAAAATACCCTCACAAATTACTGGTAAAAAAATACTCTCACAAATTTTAAAATTCAAATTTGTTGTTATTATTGAAAAATAAAGTTCTCAAGAAACTTGTGGGAGATTATTCTGCTACAACTATTGTTGGGTTTTGTGAGGGCTTACGCCATCACTAATTTAGTTACGAAGAAATTTTGTGAGAGCTTAGACCAGACAAATTTGTGAGGGCTTAAACAGCTGCATATTGCCCCCCTCACGCTTCATTCTTATCATCTTTCTCATTTCTTACTTATGTCTTCTCTCTAAATTTTTCCTCTACGTTGTCTCTGAAAATTTCCATTTCTCTCTAAAAATTTGTAAGGGCTAAAGTCATCATAAATTTGCCTCATATTACATGTGTGTTTGTGTTACACTTGATTCTTCTCATCTTTCCTTATTTCTCACTTCTATTTTCTCTCTTAAGCTTTTTATCTAGATTCTCTCTGCTATCATTCTCTCCTCCTTCTTTCTACTATTTCATTTTTTAAATAAATTTTTCTATTTTAATTTTTTGTTTGTTTTTAAAATTGGTTACATTTTTTTTGTTTTTTTAAAAATAAATTTAAATTGGTTTTTCTATTTAAAAAAATATATTTTTATGTTTTTACATTGATTTTTTAGATAATTGATAATTTGTGGTGGTCTAAACCGCCACATTTTATTTCTTATTTTTAAAAAGTTAGTTTTTGATATTTTAAATCAACACATAATTAAATTTTTTTTTTTTTTTTAATCTAATGGATGTTTTTCGAGGGTTTAGACTACCATAAATTGTGGCAGCATTGGCAATTACAAAACTTGTGAGGGTTTTTTGGCTGCCTCAAACAAGTGATTTGTGGTCGAATTTTCAATTTTGTGAGGCTCTTTCACCACCACAAAACACATTATTTACTTGCATTCTTATTGTGGAGTTTTAGTCCTTAATTTTAGAAGTTTCAGGACTTTTCCCCACAACTCATTTTGATGTTTGTTTTTATGACATGATTTCATTAATGATGTAAAATCACATTTGACGATGTGACATTGATAATTTAGACTAAAAAAACTCAATTGTAACATTTTTTTTCCTTCTAGTTTCATTGGTCATATGTAAGTTTATTTTTCTAAAATTCGTTGTTTTGTAGTTCAAATCAGCAATGGCACATCATAAAATGTAATTTTTATTATTAATGAATATGACATGTCATAAAAAGTAAGTCTCAAACTGACTTGTGGAAAAAATTTAAAACTCGTGAAATATGTAAATTAAAATCTCAAATTTAGAAATAAGGGGTTTAAAATCAAATCTCAATAAAAAAAAGTACCAAAAATCAAAAAAGCCTTGATTTTTTTTTTTTTTGACGTTAAAAGACAATTTCATTTCATTAACGAAAGTTTGACAATAAATCAAATGTCAAGACTGCAGAAATACAAGGCGGAGTTTCTTCGACCCATATGCAATCTAAATTCTTAAGAGCATATTTAGCTAAATAATGAGCAGCTTGGTTGGCTTCACGCCTAACATGCAAAAAAATTAAACTACGAAAACTACCCTTAAAACTAATACAATCTCGAATAATAGAGCCAACATAGTGGGAAGATTGTTGGTGAGCATTCGACGCTAAAATCACATTAGAAGCATCTGATTCTGCTATAAGATTCAGAAAAGACATGTCTTTTGCAAATTCCAAACCCTTCCGCATAGCTAAAGCTTCTGCAACCTCTGAATCTAGTAATGAAAAGACTTGCCAGGAACTAGCACCAACGACAACACCTTCATTATCTCTCACCACAACACCAATACCCCACTTATCACCCTCTATCGGACATGCTGCATCAACACTAAGCTTATAGAAACCATTAAAAGGAGGGGTCCAATGAACATCATATATTGGCAAAATTGGACCTCCACTTAGTGTCTCTACCAACTGTGTACTGGCATTCTTGAAATTCACAATAGATCTTTGTACCTTTTGAACAGTGGCAGCCACATCAACATCAGTCCCCTAAAAATATTTCTTATTTCTAGCACATCATATCTCATAACACAAGGCCAAAACATGAACTATAATATCCTCATCAACATCAATAATCTTTTCCTCCAACCACTTATGAAAAGGAACATACCTGGAATCATGCGAATTAAATACCACACTCAAAGAGGAAGCAAACCATATCTGCTTTGACCAATGACATTCCATAAAGAGGTGTGAAATTGTCTCATTATGTTCCCCACAAAGAACACACAATGGATCGCTACTTATTCCTTTTTTAAACAGATCATTTTTTACTGGTAGTTTTTCATGTAGAATCCTCCAAGAAAAGTGGATGTGTCTTGGAATACTTTTTATTTTCCATAATTTTTTCCACACTTGGTGATTATTGTCCTGCATTGAGCCATGTGAGCCATCTGCTTCACGCCTTGCCTTTACGAAATGGTATGAACTCTTCACAGAAAAAGTAGCTGACCGTGAAGCACCCCACACAAATTCATCTTGCAATTGAGAGAAAGAAATTGGCAATAGAAGAATTTGTTGAGCCTCAAAAGGAAGAAAAATTTCATTAATTAAAGGAGCATTTCAACATCGAATATCATGGTGAATGAGATTTGAGACAAACATAATATCACAATTAGGGGGTTTAGGGGACCAAATCTTGTATCCATTTTGATAAGGAAGTCAATTATCCTTCCATACATTAATTAGACGATCGTCTCCTACTCTCCAAATACCAGCTTTCTCAATAACATCCACTCGTGCTTGCAAAATACTTCTCCACATATAACTTGGGCAGTAACCAATTGAAGCTTTCAAGTAATTGCTTCTAGGAAAATACCTTCCTTTCAAACATTGTGAGATCAATAAGTCGCCGTTGTGCATAATACGCCAACCTTATTTAGACAAAATTGCAAGGTTAAAATTCTAATGAGAAACACTAATGAAATTAGATAGATATCATGAAATTAGATAGATATCGAATTGAAATGAGTTGTAATTCTGATGACACAAATTTATTAAATGAATCCATCCATTCAACCAATGAGAAAAAAAAATCAATAACTACACTAAAACTCATTTTCCATGGCATTGGCATAAAATTCTAAGGAGTTGATGAAATACTATTATTCAGCTAATAATTAGTACTAGCTACGATGGGATTATTCCCACTATATTCTTTGAAAAATGCTTTGAAATTTTTAAGAAACAAAATCGTCAACCTTTTAGTTACATCCAAGTTGCTACACATGGTGTGTCATGTTTACTTTTTGGTCAATACGGTTTGCCAGAGGTTGAGTTGACAAAATATTCATGTTTTTCAGCGTACCCTGCCCCATTTATTAGTGGGCCCTAGCAGGACCAAGAACAGCTGCTGCAAGAGTTTGATACTTGTGCTCTTTTAAACGATACTATGTGTTTTAAAGATTTGTGAGATAACTCTTGAAAGTTGATATTCACAGGAAAAAAGAATGAGTAGGGATATTTATAGCTATCTGTGACAATTTTGATGATAACTTTTATTTTTTTCTCTTTTTATTTGTCCAAAATAATAGAGAGAGAAAAAAATATAAAAAAAGAATAAGAATATAATGTAAATATGAGAGATAAAGTTATCAAAAAGTTGTAGTAAAGTGGTTGTACAAATATAATTTCTTCAATGACAATTAAAAGACTAATCGAACAATCATGTAAGAGTTTCAATGTTGTATTTTAGACTCACAAGTAATTGATCTAATTAATTTTAGAAAACTGTTTTTCTCATTTTAAAAATTGTTCATTCACACCTGAAAATTAAAATGTGCAATTCTTAAAATGAGAAGATCAATTTTCTAATTTTTTTTTTCTTTTTAAAAATGATTCGTTCGGTATATTAAGGAATGGTATTTTCATACCACATAGTATCCTTACTTCCCTTTTTTTTCAAAATATTTCAAATAATAGCATTTTTCACTTTTAACTACCTTTTGCTTTTGACTTATTACCTGATGTATTATTATGAATGAAATGCTTTAAGCATTTTGCTGTCAAGAGAGAGACAAAAATTAACATTTTGTAAAACTTGAATTATATAGAATATACTTGTTTACAAAAAAAATGGTTTTTTCTATCATGTGCAAATGTTAAGAAATTTAAAATGGTAAATAATTGGTGTTTTTCAATAAAAAAAGTTACTACTTTTAGTTTCCACATGTGCAATATTGCACATGTTAGACAAACCCAAAAAAAAAATAGTAATATAACTCAAAATTTAAATTTAAGGAACTTGTCGTTTTCAAAGGGATTTATCTCCAAATAAATCTCCATTATTTGGAGGTGAGAGGCTTAGGTATGGGTGTGCTATATAGAAAATATCATTTTAGCCTTATATTGCACGAAGCACTTCTTTCTGCATGTACCCAAGTCCATTTGACAAAGAAAACAATGGCTCGTCTTTTTTAACCAAAAAATAAGGAATAATTTTATTTTCCATCATGCTATTAGTTTCTCACATGCATTTTCAGATTTTAAATTATATAATCTAAAAAGTCTAAAAGTATGTTAAAAACATGCTCCAAATATTCGGATTTCATGATTCAAAATAGGTGTGGAAGGTAGGAAAAGAAACAAAATTCTGCTCTCCTCCAACCAAGTTTTGCTCCCACCGAACCAAACTAATCAAAATACCCCTACATGAATTAACAAACGCATGTGTAAAATTCTGCGTTAGTTAACTCACGCAGGTGTTACACCCCGCGTGAGTTAACTGATGCTAGTTCAATTTCTTTTAATATGAACTAATGCTTCCAACTCTCTGATTTATGACTCAGTTTCGTTAATTAAAGAAAGCACAAGAAAAATTATTTTTGTTGATTTCTTCATTGTTTATAATTAAAAGAATCACTTAATTTCTTTAAATTCCAGTTCGAGTTTCAATTCCAATTAATTAACCATCCAAATACCAAGTCACAGCATAATCTATATACAATATAATCATAGTAAGATAATAACAAAATCTATACACATGAATGAAAATGTAAACAAGAAAGAAACAAAGAATGCAGAAAACGAAAGAAGAAACAATAAAGGCAATAGTTTGTCAATCAGAGAGTTGAAAGCATTAATTCATATTAAAAGAAATTGAACTAGTGTGAGTTAACTCACGCGGGGTGTAACATCTGCGTGAGTTAACTCATGCAGCGTGACTTAAATCACGTATGGGTAAAACAAACGTAATTTTACACATGCACGAGTTAACTCACGTAAGGGTATTTTCAGTATTTTAGTTTGGCGCGAGCAAAATGTGTTGGGTAAAGAGCATGATTCAACAAAACACTCAAAATAAGAAGTATTTAGCCCAAGTCAATCATCAATACACGATAAGAGACTTTCCTTTCTGTTGAAATACTTTCATGATTTATTTATTAGTATAAAAAAAACTGTATATATAGATCAGATTAATTAAGAGACATAAAAACAATTGAATCCTAGACAATTTTACTAATTTCTAAAAATAACATTTATACATCAAAATTCCACTTAGGTTGGTCGTGTTGATTTGTGGTCTTGAAGTGTGCTTCTTTTAGAGTCTTAGGTTTGATTCTTTTCGGTGCCAATTTTAGTGGATTTGTTTAGCTTCTTAAACTAAATATTTATACATCATTTTATTGTTGGATTAATTTTAATTAATCAATTATGGATTGACAATAATCAATTATTATAAGTTAATATTATATTATAAATTATGGTCTATTGTGTTAAGCACTAATTAATTGATAAATATGTGTGATTTGGCTATTCTGTCTAAATGGACCGTGATGGGTTGAACCAGCATTTAGCTAAACCCAATGAGAGGTCTCTGCCCTCTGCCCTCAGCTGTTTAGCTATTTAAATGTCTCCCAGTTAATCACTCTGAACATTCTCGTGCTAAACGGAATGAGTGTAGTCATCCCTCTCACCCTTCTGGCAATTATCGTTCATCAACCTAATTCAAAGATTCAAAGGTACACAATTTCTTCTTCCTTCTTTATCTAACATAATCCATGGCTAAATACTAAAACTTTTATCAATTAGTATCAGAGTCAAATAGATACATGTTGTGGCTATCGGTTTATCCGTGAATCATGTGTTATTGAATCAGTCCATCGTCATTTTTTTTTGTTTTGAAGAGAGTCCATCGTCATTTGTATCCATCTGATTCATTCTAATTGTTTATTGATTGAAAACTATTGTATGTTGATTTCATTAATCCTAATACATGAAACATGAATCAACATATAATTGTCTCTATATTCTTTATACTGCATCGAAAATTCATATCCATGAAAAAGCAATTGATTCTTAAAATTGGTCCGGGTGTTTTGTCACTGATTTTCAATAAAAACACATGAGATTGCCTGTTGTCAAATAATAAGATATCGATGTATATCTTGCTTCCAACCCTACAATTTCAATCTTAAATTTTCTCTCGAATGCGATCGTGTTCCCCATAAAATCAAGTTAGTAGATCGATGTGTATTGTTCTATGAGAAATCAGTATCAATTTTGGATTTTGGGATGAACCCTAGTTTCTTAGATTTGTCGTTAAGTCGATAATCCGAAAAATTGACATGTGAAATCCTTTTGTATCTCAATCGCGATTTTAACCCCACTTGAATCGTCAAAATTCGTCCACTAATGAGCGAGAATCCAATCGGGTCAATCGTGGGTCATTTCGAACCGTTTTTCAGTAAAAAAAAAAAGATGCTTCACGCATTTCTGGCGCGTGGAAGCGCGTAAAAAAATCCAAAATTGTTTTTTTATGCCAAATAATAACTATTTATTATATTCTTATTATTTTGGAAATTTTTGACACATGTAGATATTTATATGTTATTGTTTGGGGATAGATAAATTATATTCTCACATTTTTTGTGAGAAAATTTTACGAACATTCCTTACTCTTATATGACACTTATGAGAAATAATTCCACTCTTTCAAAAATTGAATTTAATGTGTCAATGAGGAATTTTTTATCCCCAATTATCTGGTAAATATTAGTATATTATTTTACACCCAAAGTATTTTAAGAAGATTTGATTTATTCTATACCTTTAAAATTTGGGATTTAAATCACTTTATGAAATATCTAAATATTTGATGTAAATTAATATGCGATTCATATATCCTTTTAAATCATATATTATCTAAATTTGAGTCTAAAATATCCTGTGTGAAAATATATTTTTTAGAAATAACACTTATGTAAATTATTCTTTTATAGTGTTGGTATTGTGAAGAATCTTTAGACTCAGTCTTATATTTTTGTCTCAAATATCTAGTATAAACTAATATATTTTGAGATTTGTTGATACCTTCAAAATTATTTGGCATGTCAGGATTAACTTGACTATTATACTATATATATTCTTGATTTATGAGTTTCAAAATTTTGTTAAATCTTGAAAAGGTCATATATAAATTAAATTGAGAATAATTTATTTCAAATCATATATTCTCAATATTTGAGCTTAAAATGTTTTGAAAATCCTCTCTTATATTAGTAACACTAACTATCTAATCAATTAAAATGTTACTATTGTGAATTTATAGAAGGCTCAATTTTATTAATTTTAATGTCAAATATAATTAATTTAAATTTTTCG
>Ga0228710_1011321_pt1 | contig 11561 bp, 14 predicted proteins | sample MedpolnodulmetaG_FD_177995 | JGI IMG/M metagenome (GOLD analysis project Ga0228710, IMG submission 177995) | Root nodule microbial communities from Medicago polymorpha collected in Santa Monica, California, United States - pink nodules | ecosystem: Host-associated > Plants > Roots > Nodule... | reverse complement strand
ATGCATGGACATACAAGCAAAGACCTAATAATGCAAAATCTCCAACATAAATATCCACCAACAACAATGTAAAAGTACACCTCTATTTACATTGATCAACTTCAACAACAATTGCATTATCGAGTATTTACGTCCACACAATCAATCAAGTCATAATTCAATTAAGAGTCATCACCACATCATCATCATTCATTTAGCATATATGCAATCACCAACAACATCACAATCAATCAACATATATGTATCCACCAACCATATCACAATCATTCAACATATATGTATTCACCAACAATATCACAATCAATCAACATATATGTATTCACCCACCATATCACAATCAATCAACATATATGTATTCACCAACAATATCACAATCAATCAACATATGTGTATTCACCAACATCGACTTTATCATATAATTCAACAACATCATATTATTTCTCACAATTCAAGTGACGAGAAAATACACCACACTATGATAAACATCATATCACACACCTAGAAATCATTCACGTATCTTCATATAATCAAATCAAACTACCCACAAAAGATTTGCCAAGTAATTGGTCTTAAAGATTATTTTCGACAAAGTTCGTCTCTCATTTTACAACTTTAAAAACAATTGAGACAATGAACCAAAACCAAGTAAACAAGATCCAATGCCTTAACTATGTATACGCCTAGATCACATATGAGTGCAGTAGAGTATACATGTGCGTATCACCGGCCAACTATGACAAAATCATCAAAATCACAAGGTTACGACAAGTTCGTATCATCTTACCGTTTTCCAAGTCATCCGACAAAACAAAACAAACAAGTTGGGAAACCTCAACCAAGTATATACACAAATCACATACGAGTGTAGTAGTGTATACATCAACGTTTCATAGGCCAACTCACCTGAATCTCGAAGTTTTGCAAAGTTCGTACCGTTTTACTCATAATGCAAAACCAATTCATTTTCAAAACAAAACCAAGTTAGATCCAACAAAACATAGCTTAAGTACTATTAAACCTCTTAATTAAACTCATAATACTCAAGTTTTGAAGTTTGGAAACATTCCATAAGTTTTGGGTTGACTTAGAAATAGTTGTGCTAAATTTCCTTAAAATTTCTCCAAGACCCACTTGGAGTGTTTTCACCATAACTCAAAATATAAAAATCAGTTTGATGTCAAACCAAAGAAATTGGAAAGCTAATTCAATTATCTAAAACTTTCATGTTTATACCAAAGGCCAATTCAAAACAGAAACAGGCGAAAAAGATGCAAGAACGTGAAACAGGGGATGTTGTCACTGTGCAGCTCGCCTCGCGAGTAAATCACTCGCCATGGCGAGTAATGACAGACTGCTGTCGTGAAAAACCCATTTTTCACCCCAAAATCCCAATTTTGAATCCCTTAAGCCCAAATTTGATCCCAAAGTTTGTCCAAACATTTATAAACACCAAAAGAGACTCAAAACCATATAAAACTTGAACCAAAACATCCTTTTAACAAAAATCACCATTTGACCCATTTTTATAAAATTCCTCAAGAACAACACAATTTCACAACAAGCTCTATGATTATGATTACCCAAGGCTTCAATCATCAACAACAACATCTCATAACAACAACATCAATAATCAGAAGTGAATTCATCAACAATTCATCAACAACAGCATTATATTTCACCAATTTTGAGCAAAATCACAAGTATGCATTTACATAACTTGAGCATGTAAATTCATCATCAACAACTTAATTAACATCAAATTCACATACCCAAACATTGCATCAAAACATAAGCACGAATTTCATCAATTAAAATCATAATAATCACTTTATACAAATAAGCACTTATGCATAGAATTAGGGAAGAAGCTACAACTAATTGATTATAATTGAAAACTAACTCCCTTACCTCAATGAGCAACAACACTAGCACAAGATTCAATTGAGCTCCTATGGGTTCTTCAATCTTTCTCTAACCCTTCTTTCATCCTCTTGCCCCCTTTCTCTTTCTTCCTCTTCTCAAACTTGTAAAATGATTATCTATCCCTACTTTCTTTAATGACCAATACTTATATAGTCTCTATACATTGCGCTTAACCCTCTTAGTGTTCTAATGGGCTCACAACAATAATAAACCAACCCCCAAGCTTCCTCTCTACTAACGGTTAAAATAATAATAACGATCACTTACTGGTTATAAAATAAATCACCACTACCCGCTAGTAACTTACTAAATAATGGTTCTCAGTCGAAACACTAAAAATAATCCTCACCATAATTACTAACTTACCCTTCTAATACCGAAAACCCATTAAAATACACACATAGGCAATTTAATCACATATAAGCATAATTAATCACACACAAAACAATTAAAATTAAATCTAGATAAAATCGGGCTGTTACACATAGTACCATAATAGAGTGGTATCAATACCATATTGGAGTGGTCTTAGCACCATATTTGAAGGTGTATTTCTAGAACATATCCTATAGTGCAATAGGACTCTGATACAGTTGTAGTTGGGCTGTTTTATCCTGGGGGCGTCGTGGTTGATAGTCTGCTTTTACAATTTTGGCAGTGCCACGAAACGTCTTAAAGAGAGCGACCTAGTCCGCGACTCAGCTTAGTAATCTCTTCGGTGACAGAAAATATTTTTTAACTAATTTTGATTATTGTTCCAACAGGATTTTATAAGAAGGACAATGAGATGAGATGAGAGTCCATAGGGTTTTTTTTTTATTTTGCCTTTAATATGTGTTTCGTCCCTGCAATTAGGGGTCATTTAAAAATTGGTCCAAGTAATCATTATTCTTGGCAAAAATACCCTTGCAAAGTTTAATCATTTAAAATTTCGTCCCTTAACCCACTTAATGAATGCCACGTCATTAATTTGATGACGTGACTCTATTAATTGGTCAACCCACACGTGAATCGACAGTTTTATCCCTATCTTCATCTTCTTCTCATTCCCTCCTCTTCTTACTGGATCTGCAAACAACATTCATTCCCAAATTGGAAAAAAAACCTTCCTACTTCAAAGCTTTCTTCTTCTTCCATCTCTTCCACCACCACCAATTGTATCCATCTCTTCCTTCACCACAAATACAAACAAGAAATCAATTATCAAAAAAATACAAAACTAGTAAGATTTTTTAAAAAAAAATGATCTAAACTCAAAATCAAATACAATCCAACAACCATGACAACAACCCAATTCAGGTTTATCAACCAACCAATTAACCAATTAAAAACCAGAAAGGTGAATGTACAACGAAATTGAGAATTGAGGTGAGTTAATAATTTGCAGAAAAATTCAAAATCAGAAATTGGTACAAAGGACTCTACAAAGCTGTTTGACATCGCAAAATTTAGCAACGGAAACGAGGACGTTAAATTGGTTAGTGATTTGTTGATAATCGGAGCTGTTAGCGAGACGGAAGAGACCAATACCGAGAAGAATGTCGACCGTCAGGTTAAGAGGGAAAATGTACGCAGGGTCACGACATTCAAGGAGAGGTTCGAGTAAATTGGTTAACCATTCGAAGGTGGAGGAGGTCATGAGACGGTGGTGGCGTTTACGTTTGCGGGAGAGGAGGGTGGTGGTTACGACGGTTTGTTGAGAGAAAAGAAAGTAGTGGCTCTGTTGATGTTGTTATGACTTTCCAGAAATCAATCTCAAAGAAGGAGGAAACATAGCGACCAGTGCATGAATCTGAGACAAATGTGTTTGGTTTTTTGTTGAGTGAGAAATTGAGGATGTTGTTGGGGGTTTGAAATGTGTGAGAATAATCAAAGCATAAAACTTGTAATGAACATAAGAGAAAGGAAATGAGAATTGCAAACCAGAGTTGATGATAAGGGTATTTTTGTCCATTCCCATGCCATTTTGCAAATTTGATGATGTGGCAGTCATTAAGTGGGTTAATGGACGAAATTTTAAATGATTAAACTTTGCAAGGGTAATTTGCCAGGATTAACGATTACAGAGACCAATTTTTAAATGACTCCTAATTGCAGGGACGAAACACATATTAAAACCTTTTATTTTTTTTACAAAGTTGATAGGGTTTATTACAATGCTCAAACGCTTTGACGCATGTCATAAATAATATAGTGCTCAAACTGATTCATGATTGAATTTTTTTTCTATCCTTTGTTTGAGAAAAAATAATATTTAATAAAATCAAATTAATATTGTCCAATCAATTCATATGTCCTATCTCCTTTTAAAAAATAATATATTATATTTGATATAGAAATAATATATTATATATTATTTCCATGTTTCAATATCGTGGTGAATTTTCTTAAAAAAAAAAATCTTTCAAAACAAATATCGTGGTAGATTTTATTTAAAATTAAAACAAATTCCTAATGTATGATATGATGAAAATAATTTTAAAAAATAGATACAATGAATGTTAATGAGAAAAAAGTTTAATGATTATACAAGGACCTTGTAAAGTGATTTTACACAGTTTAATTATATATTGCCACATTTACAAATGAATATGACAATTTTTTTTTTGACAATTCAATACAAGTATAAGATAATCATATTTTTATCTATTTGTATGTATTTTAGGTTATCTGTCATAGTCTTTTATTTTCTAGATAGACGAAATTACACGAGCGAAAATGTCGTGATGCGAATCCTAATAACAAAATATTTTTTGAAGAAGTTAAAATGGAATATATTAACAATAACAGAGACGTCTCTAAAGCACAAGGTGTACTAAAGAGGACGCTCAAGGAACAAGATGTCTGTCAAAAATTACAAAAACGAGCATCAGCCGATACCCAAACAAAACAAAGGGTCGGACCGCCACTGCTCGCAGCCATACACAAAGAGGCTTTATTCGCCTTTAACCACCAATAAGAATGGAAATTAACTTTTTCCGTAAGCTCCGTAATGGAAGAATAAAGATTATTAAAAATTATATTATTATGTTCTTTTCATATGAGCCACACACACAACAGCCACAAAAGCTGAAGAAAAGATCGACTCCTCCTCCTAGTGCCTAAGTTATTAGTAAATTGAGTGAAATGAATGCTTAGGACGTTATGATCAACACCTGAAAAACCAAGCCATAATCTGACAAGCTGCCACAAAGAGCCAAAAAAATCACAAGTAATAAACAAGTGTTGCACGCTTTCAATAAGACCGCAGCTCGCCATACAAGGAGTATCATCCACTTGAATAATGTCGCGGTTCAAAAGGTTGAATTTTGTTGGTAGCCTGTCGCGAAACAACCGCCAAGCTAAGATAGAAACCTTTGATGGAACTTGAGAGTGCCAGATAAGTTTCTCGGATTCATCCAACAAAGGAGTAACCTGAGCAGAGAGTGTCTGATAACCTGAACGCACTGAGTAACCCCCAACAATGTCGGGGTGCCACTGCCAAATATCTGAAACATTAATCTGCAAAGTAACATTAGCAAGTAACAACCTACACTCCGCTAACAACTCCTCCTCCCACGCCCACAACCTCCGCCTCAACTGCCACGCCTCACCCTCTCCCCAACCTAAAGAGAACATCGATGCAACCGTAATCAACTTGTTCTCCGCTAACTCAAACAAACGACCAAAACGCCGACAGAGAGGGACCTCCCCTAACCACCAGTCGCGCCAAAACATAGTGGCTGCCCCATCACCCACCTTTCTTGACACCCTCCCATTGAACCAACTCTCTCCGTCTTCTCCTACGCCATCTTTAATCCTAGCCACCTCCCTCCACCAATAAGAACCACTCCGCCCGCCAACCTCCAACCTCCCAGCCTCCTCACCGTACCTAGCAGAAAACATCCTATACCAAAAACCATCTATGTCAACCAACATCCTCTAACACAATTTACCTAACAAATATAAATTAAACTCCCTCAACCGCGTAACCCCCAAACCTCCATTCTCCTTTCTAAGGCACACAGTGTTCCAACCAATCCAAGGTATCTTTTTATGATCCTCACTCTCTCCCCAAAAGAAATTTTTAAATAAAGATTCAATGGAAGAGATAATACCTGACAGAGCGTTGAAGAAAGAAAGGGCATAGAAAGGCAGAGAGGTCATAACAGATTTTAGCAGTGTCAAGCGGCCACCAAGTACAGAAACGGAACATGTCCCACCTTAAAATTTACCTTCAAACCAAACATCGCCTCAAATCACCGCCCGCATAGCACGAACATTTGCCCAACTCTTAACACCCAGCAACAAAGTTTCATCAGCGAATTGGAGGTGAGAAACAACCATAGAATAATTCGAACTCACCGAGTAACCCTAAAAAATATTAGAGGTCACCATCTCCGACATCATAACATTAAGACCCTCGGCAGCCAAGAGGAACAAAAAAGGAGATAACGGGTCACCTTGACGGAGGCGCCTCTCCAAAGGGAACTCATTTGTCGGACTACCATTGAAAAGCACTGAAGCGGTAGCTGTAGACACACATTCTTTTATCCACTTCCACCACAAAACTGGAAATGACATTCTGCACATTACCGCATCCAAATATTCCCAATCCCCCGAATCGTAAGCCTTTTTGAAGTTCACTTTAAATAAAAGCAGCTCTTTTTTCGACTTTTGAGCTTCGTCGACAACATCATTAGCAACAAGGACCCCATCTAGAATTTTTCTATCTTTAACAAACGCAGTTTGAGCCTTTGAAATAGCCTTTCCACCACCATTCTCAGCCAGTTCGCTAAAACCTTAGCCAGAATTTTGTATAAACATCCCACTAAGGAAATAGGCCGGAAATCATTCAGCTTTTGCGGAGTTTCAACTTTAGGACTGAGGGCTATAAAAGTAGAATTAATACCTCGAGATAGTTTGCCATTACGATGAAACTCCGAAACAAAGTGCATTAAGTCTTCCTGCAAAACTTGCCAGAACTTCGTAATGAATCCAAAATTAACACCATCCAGTCCCGGGCTCTTGAAACTATCACAATCCCACACCGCCGCCTTAACTTCATCGACTGTAAAAGGTTTGACCAGACTGCCCCCATCTTGCATAGATAAAGTCTTGAAAGGCATATTCCCCACACCTGGCCGCCCCACACTCCGGGCCTTGAAATGATTTCTAAAGTGTGTAAAAACGACATTACAAATAGGTTGAACACCCTCTACAGTGTGACCTTCCTCCACAAAAGAAATTATTGAGTTGCGCCTCTGACAACTAGAGAGAACAGTGTGAAAAAATTTGGAATAAGCGTCACCATTCTTCAGCCAAAGTAACCGTGACTGCTGCCAACAAATGTTAGTATTAACACGAGATAAAGAGTGAATCTCGTGAGTTATAACACGCATTTCAACAATTTCATATGGGGACAACAACACATCCTTACCTCTGCCATCTAAACACGTTAACTAGGCTTTTAGAGAGTCAATCTTTGCAGGAATGTTATTGCAATGAGACATGTGCCACTCCTTCAATGCCATTTTTATCAATTTACATTTTTCCTTTAAAAAAAAACCGCCCCATCCATCAACCCGAAAGGACCTCCACTTATCTAACACAAACTGCGAGCACTTCAACATTCGAATAGGACGAGGACCCCAGTTTTCCTCGTCCACAGACAACTGAATCGGGCAATGATCTGAAAGTCCTCGAAATAATTAGGCCATCTTAAACACCACTCTTCTGATAACAAGAATATGTCGATCCTACTCATGGAAATGCCATCACCCTTAAACCACGTAAATTGACAACCACATAACGACAAATCAATTAAAATATTTTCTTTAATGAAATTATTAAAAGGCTCAACATCCGGTGTAACCTCCCTGTCACCACGAATGGAGCGTCTTTCCTCCACCCCACGCACCGCATTGAAATCCCCGCAACACACACCTTCTGCCCTCTCAAACGAAGTAACTGAGTAGACAAAGAGACCAACAACTCTTGCATTGATCGAGCATCACAAGGAGCATAAACATTGATTAAATAGAACTCTTCAGTCATCTTGATAAACCTTCCATGAATAATGAGAGCATGATCCTGACTCACTAACGACCACACCTCCACCTCCGAACAATCCCACATCGTCAACAACCCACCTGATGCACCCACTGAAGGACGAAAAAAATAAGCATGATTTGAATTACCACACAAAGATGAACACACTGAATCATTCCAAGATAGTAACTTGATGATACACATCTGCCCCGCACCTCCCCCACCACCAATACACGAAATCTACTCCCTCCCCCCCAACCACGCCTCCTACTTCGTCCGCCAACGTCAGCACCGGCCGTTTTGGAGCCTGTTTAGGACGAGACAACACATTAAACATATTTGTAATATCACCTGGGAAAGACACCCCAATCTCCTTCCCTATACCCTCCACATCAACAGCTACCGCCTTCTCACTCCCACGTAACACCACCCAATTCGTCCAATCATTCACTGATGTCGAGGAAAAAGATTTGTTAGAAGAACCAATAATAGCCACCTCCACAGATTTTGTTACTTTCTCTCTAAGACGTTGCCGTTTTCTAATTTTTTGTTTCAATGCTTTCATCACATCAGAATTTTTCAACACCTTCATAACCACCGCTCGGTCTTTGCTTGGTAGCCTTGGCTTGCCACTTTCTTAAGAGTAAGATCAAGATGTTGTAATACCCCCGCTTTCTTTCTACTAGCTTGAAGAGTGTTTCCCCTAATGTTACTGTCATACCCCAATTTTTAACCTAAAGTCCCACATTCATACGTCATTTGACCCTAATTAGTCTCTGACTTTTCAGTGAAAAATTCGGCATAGAGGTATTTTAAAATACCTCATTTTTAGTTCCGAGTCGAGCCCTCTTATCTCTTTAATTTTATTTTTTATTTCCATCTTTTATTTAAATGTTTTAATTAATTTTTGACTTAATTTTTTTTTAATCTTTTATTTTAAATTTTAATCTTTATTTTAATTGGTCATTATCTCTTTGTATTTTTATTTTATTACTCTTTTTTTTTTGTTGTTATTTGTCCAAAAATGTGTAAGTGAGTCTGATAAGTCCAATTTTGTTCATATCCAAGATTTGTCCATATCCCAAACAGTCCCAATCCAAAAATCAAGCTGTGTCGTAGACTCAGGAACAAGTTACTCAAAATCAGTTTCTTCCTCCCCAATTCAAGTTACGCGTTTGTTCACATTTTCAGCACAACCTGGTACTATAAACCTGGAAAAAAAAACGCACAAAAAGCCAAAAATTCAAAGAAGCCAGAAACACAACATTACACAAACCCATCGCAAGTCTTAGATTACAAATCAATAACACAACCATCGACAAAAAAAAAACTGGAAACCAATACCCACATCAGGATTCAATCACCAAAATTAACACAACAACAACGTATCATACACCAAAAATTCGGTTTTAACCCACCACACAATTGTTCAACAAAAACCAACACAAACTCATAAATCCAGTAACGAAACCCTAACCAAGCATCCATCAAAACCAATCGACCAAACCAGTCCCAAATTCACACTAAATCACAACTCGAACATAGTACCAACATTGACAATACTCATTCAAATCCGACCCAAACCCTATTCAAACCGACGACAACTTTGAACCCAATCAGAACCGACAACAACAAACGACGAATCTCAATCCGATCACCGTTTCAGAACCATCGTGATGCATCACAACATCAGTCAACAACCTCGATCCAAAGGCACATCAAAAACCGATCCACTCTCGAAACCGAATCTGTGACTACTAAACACGCACACGAAGAAATGGTACAAACAAAAACAAAGGTAACTTGTTTTTTTTTTTAGTTCTTTATAGATCTAAGTTTTAGAGTAATTTCTTGAGGTTTTGGATTTGAGAAAAGGAAAGAAAGAGTAGGATAAGAAGTGAAAACGAATAAAAGGGTTTTTTTGGTGTTTATTGCAGCGGCACCGCCGTTCATAACAGCCGGAGGCCGCCCATTTCTCGTCGGAGGGGAATAGAAGGAACAAAGGGAACGAGAGTGAGAAGAGAAGGGTTCTCTGGTTTTCTTTTATTAAAGAGAGAGAAAGGACAATAGCAAATGAGAGAAAATATGTGTTACCACCTATTTATATGTCTCTCCATTCCTGTGTGCGCGCGTACATCCTATTAGTGTGTGCAGGCCCTCCTGACTGCTAGATCCTAATCCAAGGGATTTGATTAATCCCTCTAGGCCCAACACCCCTGCATTTGTCAAGCCCAATCTCAATTGTTTTAGTTACTACATACCCCCTGAATACTGCTGCACCCCCCACCTTGTGATTGAACCCATTTTTATTTTTTCCAAGTCTTGCATGCATTTTATTTTTATCTTTTAACATTGTAATTATTTTTATATTTTATCATGCACATTTTAGGATTAGATTTACTATTTTGTTCATATATTTATTTATTTAGAGTGTAAACTAGGCTTTAATGTAAATAATTTATTTTTCTTGTCATTTATTTTCCCGCAGACTTTAGAATGTATATTAGGCTTGATGTAAATCATTCATGTGTGTGTGTATGCCTTTATTTATTTTTTATTTAATATTATTTTGAGTAATTTTCTTTAATATAAAAAATACAAATCAATTCTCATTTGCCGCCTGCCTTTTTTTATTTTAAGTTATAGCACGAAAGTTAACTGAAACCAAGAGGTGCTAATACCTTCCATTTATGTAACTAACCCCAAACCCTAAATCATTTCAAAATGTGGGGTAGTTTGAACTTTTAGTTTGAACTTTTTTCCCCTTTTCTTAAAAATTAAATGTTTAGTCGTGAAATAATTAGTGAGTCAAACGTTAATCAAATAGCCTTGATCTTCGAAAAAATGACGCGACAGTTACCCTCACCACCCTTTAGAACCTTCCTCGATCTCTTCTTTTTAGATGAAATAAGATCCACATCACCCTATTGAACACTATGTAACCACTCCACACTCCAAGGACCAGATCGTGAAGACTGAGCCTCTTTTTGGGAACATGAATGCAGTTTTACCCTTCACTTCCTATGTAACACCGTCGACTCGGCATCAACTGAAGTAGGACCCACACCGTCTCCAGGCAACCCGGACAAGGGTGAAGGTGAGAAAAACACAAGAAGGGAGGTTGAATTATGTTTGCTTTTTCTTCGTTTTCTCCTACTGAAATCACTGTTCAGAAGCAGATAAAGTTCAGCTTCTGAAGTGATAACCAGAATCTAAGATGCAGAGGACAAAAACAGAGAGAGAAGAAAGACACAAAACAATTATACAGGTTCCTTCCACAATTCAGAAATAGTCCTGTCCCCCTTGCACTTCCAAGGAGAGTTCACTAAAATGTAATCTCAAATTACAATTGCTCAATACTACAACTAGTATGAGACTTCAAATTACTCAAGAACAACTGCAAGAGATTTCCTATGCTCAAGCACACAAGAAAGAAACTTCCAATGCTCAAGCACAACTGCAAGAGACTTCTAATGCTCACGCACACAAGCAAGAGACTTTCAATCAAACAGAATTACAAAGAAATTTGTTTGAGTTTGAACACTTGATATACAATCAGTGGTGTTCACAATACAAATCAGATACAGACTCTTAAGACTATATAATTT
>Ga0228710_1011320_pt1 | contig 11564 bp, 12 predicted proteins | sample MedpolnodulmetaG_FD_177995 | JGI IMG/M metagenome (GOLD analysis project Ga0228710, IMG submission 177995) | Root nodule microbial communities from Medicago polymorpha collected in Santa Monica, California, United States - pink nodules | ecosystem: Host-associated > Plants > Roots > Nodule... | reverse complement strand
GACCATAGAATGTATAATAGGTTTTTATGTAATAGCTTTAGGTATGTGTGCGTGCGTGTGTGTATGCTTCTTATTTTGCTTCTAGCTTAGGTTAAAGGTCCTCGTGGTGGTCCAACACCACCATGAGGTACCTACGTTTTATTTTCTTGCTCCGTTAGCTTCAATTTTAGTTTAGTTATATTTCAACGGAAAAACAACAAAAACATGCAAATAACAAAATCACAAAAAACATTTTTTACAATAAACCTTGATCTCAAATCAAGTGATCCTTTTATTTTCTTTTTCTTTCGTAAGTCAAATTGCAATCAACTTTAATCATACTTTAGCTATTTTCTTTTAACGTAAAAAACACAAACAAATACTCATTTGCCGCCTTGGCTTTTCTTTCATTTGAAAACCTTTTTCCAAAACTAATAAAAAACACAAAACAAATCAAACGTCGATTTTTACCCCGAACTACGAGGTTTTGATCCCTCACGGGTACGTAGGCAAAGGACACTCGTCCTTCCAAATCAATAAAAAATGTAGATAAGTAGGTCTCTTTTTTTCTTTACCACTTTAACTTTTTTTTCAAAATAAGCAAGTTGTAGCACAAAACGTTAAATAAAACCAAGAGGTTCCCGTAGAGTACTACGGACATAAAGGGTGCTAACACCTTCCCTTTATGTATCTAACCCCCGAACCCTAAATCTTTTCAAAGGGGTGTTTCGAACTTTTTTCCCCTTTTCTCTTAAAATTAAATGTTCAGTCGTGAAATAAAATAGAGTCAAACGCTAATCAAATAGCCTTGATCTCCGAAAAATGGCGCGACACTTGCCAATAAGAAAGATGTTGTATGGGTGAAGTGGGTTCATGAATATTACATAAAAGGGAGAAATGTGCTTCTAATGGAAGTACCACCACAAGCTTCATGGGTAGTAAAAAAAGTTTTTGCTGGAGCAAAGACTTTTTCCAATGTCAATGGTGATGTGTTTCAACAAGCTAACTTCTCTATTAAGCGAATGTATAATGCTTTAAGAGGTGATTTTGTCAAAGTTAGCTGTATGAAAATGACATGTAATAACCCTGCTCCTCCATAGTGTTTGTTTGTTACTTGGCTAGCTATTCATGGTGTAGATTGCCAACTTGTGACAGATTGAATAAGTTGGAATCCATTGTGACAAACATGCATATTATGTAAAAAAGAGAATGAAACTCATTCTCACCTTTTCTTTACTTTCGAGTATTCAAAGGCTGTATGGACAGGTACAATGCAATGGAGTAATATGAACATTAATACTTGCAACTGGCAGATTGTGATGCAATATATTCAAAGGCAATGCAATGGGAACACTGGTACTCATCAAATGAGTAGAATGGTCTTGAGTATCACGCTGTATATGATTTGAAAGGAAAGGAATGCCAGAAGATTTCAGGACATTCATCAATCGGGTTTACATTAGTGGGTTGAAATCTAAAAAGACAAAGAGTCTAATGTTAAGCTTGTGAGTCCTTTGACTTTTGTTTGTTTTTGTGTGAGATTAATTCTTGATTCTTTGTCTTTGTGGCTTCTTGTTGCCATGTAGTTTGTAATAACCGTTTTGGTTAATGAAAGTTATCTCTATTTACCATTAAAAAAAAAAGTTATCTCAAATGTATGTATGTACTTGAATAAAAAATTTAAGGGTTACTGCGTCAATTTTTATACAAATTGGTAGAATGTGTTACATATTTTTTTTTCTGTTAATGATCGGTGGTTGACAAAACATATTTATCTAGGAGTGTGGAGAGGGTGAATATGTTTTATAGAGTTAGTTTGTGTATTATCTTTATTAATCTGTATGTCTAAATACTTGTATATTGGTTGTATTTTTTTTTCTAAGCTTAAAAAAAACAAAACAAAATTGACCATGTTATAAACTTAAGTTTAAGTATTGTCTCCAGAATTAATCAAAATTGAAAGCAATATGTTTGGTACATTTAGACGATATCAGATTTGCTGCACTCTATCAATTTAGCAAGAAACTTGGCATGCACCAATTAATAAATAACAGAAAGAAAACAAATCACTCATTCAGTTATCACAATGTTGTGATGTTTTGACAGATGAATTGATAGGACTGTGTTGGAGCCTTCAGATGGCCAGTGATAGTAAGGTGTTTACTTGAACTGGATGCTTGTGAAATTCGCTCAGTTCGGTGGTATCATTTCGCATTGTTATCAATTTCTTCTGCAATAGAGGTTGGTCCTCTCAATATAGAGATGTGATTTTTGCTGAAATCCTTAATGTGATTAATATTGTATGGGACAGCTGCAATCTACAGAGGTTTGATGGTAAAACCATATCTTGGCAGCCAACAAGATTATCTCGACTGTTTTCTTAACTGATAAAATACACTCATGATTAATCTTTATCGTCTATTCAATAGTTTGTCATTATCAAGGCTTTCAAAGTTCTTAACTTCTGCGGCATTGACGCTAAGAGAGTTACTATTATGTCAAAGGATATTCAACTTGATTGCAAAATAGGTGAGAGAGCTTAGATTCGATTAACAGATCTTTATTTCATAGGTGTTTCTCTGTTAGAACTTTGCTCATTTTGATTTCTTTTTGTAATCTGTTTTAAATCCTAAGCTTATCTAAGGATTTTTTTTCCTTCAGAATTTAGAAACTTGCTTTTGTAAGATAAATCTTGAATGTTTTGGATTCAGTTGTGAATTAGGGAAATTTTGTCATCAATCTTAATATCCCTAACAGATACAATAAATGGTTGTGTGCTTTGTACATTTTGTAAATAACTAGTGTGCTGCCCATGCGACACACGGCGAAACTTACCGTCGGTTGGGACTACACGACATCACCACGACACAAAAGTGAAAACTAAAACTGTGAAAGTTTACCTATTGGCTTGTTAACCCCACTACTTTTTCAATAAAATCTTTTTCCATAATTTCTTCTATTAATTTTTCTATTATATCTTCCATTCCCCTATTCTCTTCCTAATTCCACACTTTTAGAATTGTTTTTAGCCCGTTCATATTTTCCTTCGACACAAACCCCATCCAACCATTAACACGTTGACCCTCCCATGCATCCTGTACTACCTTTTTGAACATCTTGTGATCAAGCCTTGATTATTAAATCTAAATGGTTTAGAGCCCTAATCAAATCTATAAAGCCCGGGTACTTTATACGATGTGGATATGATACCGCACCGATATGTCGATACAGCCAAATTTTAAAATTCAAGATACGATACGGCCGAGATACTTTCATAAAATATTAAATTTAAACTAGATTAAAACTCGAAATACAAATTATGGACTAAAATTCAAAAACAAAAAAATAGGCTCAAAACGTAGTTCAAACATACAAAGAACAACAATAAGGAACAACAATGAAATTGTCTTCACGTAATAAGGCACAATTATGACAATCATCTTTAGTTTTTTTTTAAGTCAAATAGATATTTAGTTTATTACAAGGTCTTTAGCTTTTTTGATTGTAGAATAATAAATAAAGGTCGAATACAAAGAAATAGATTGTTTTAGACATTAAGGTTTATTTTACATTGTTTCCTATTGTGCTACTAAGGCTATTTTTGTGGGGCTTATGCTTTGTTAGTTTTCATATGTTTTCTTTGTATAAGTTATGCGACCTGAGGCAAGAGGAAGTGACCTAATTGGTGAGACAATATTTGAGGAAGTAACATTCATAGTGTAATTGGTAAAATATTTTCAGCTTTATTTGCATACCATTTACTTTCATACCTTGACAGTTATATTCATGTTTTCTTTGCATCTTTATTTGCCACATCTGTATACATTGAATAACATATTTGATTTGGTTTGATTCTAATTGTCGGGCATTGATATAAGAGTAGTGCTATTGTGCACGACTGATTAATAGCACGACATAAGCACGACACACACAACAAAGGCTTAACTTTGGTTGAAATTAAATTTTAAAGAAAATAAATTTGTGAAACTGAAAAGAGTGACTTGTGGAATACAAGTCGTCTGCATTTCATGACAACAGTTGTCGTGCTATTAAGCATTACTGTTGATATAATTGGTGATAGGAATTTACTTGATCAATACTATCTCGAAGTGAGTATGGTTTGTGTCGTGGCAAGTAATAGGACAAGTTTTCTAATTATTATTGTGCTTTTCTTGTATCTAATGATATTTTGATTTAAATGTTGGATCCTGATACTTTTCATCCATATTAGCTAATAGTTGGTTGCATCTCTGTGTTGTATTAGCATGTTAGGTGGTGTATTGGTGTATTGCTTGCTAGTCATATTAATGTGTTGTAGTTTTATTTTTAAGGTTAAGAGTGCTAAAATCGTATATAAAAGCTTTTGCTAAAACTCTGTTGTTTGATTGCTGAAATATGAGGTTCATAGTACAACCACAAGTTTTTTTTTTTGTTTTTTTGTAATACTTTTTAAGTCTGTTAACTATTTACAGACTTAAAAAGTTACTTTCTTAAGTCGGCTTAAAATCAGACTTATCAACACAAAACTTCTTATGTCGGCTACTATAAGACGGACGCGGAACGGACTTAACAAATCTATTTTTACCCGACTTAAAAAGCAGTTTTTGCAATAGGGAATCATCAATACCAGAGTTCTCAAAATAACAAAACGATACAAAACATATAATGAAAACCAACATTAATATAAATATTAGTAATATTGATAACAATGAAAGTGACAATTAGTCAATTACATATATGATATATCCCATAAAGAGAACAATATTGCTTAGTCCATTACATATATATCTAAAAACTAATCGAAAGATCATGTATCAGGCGAGTATCAATTTTCCACTGTCTATCACTCGTGTATCCTCGATGTATCTGAAAATTATTTCTTTTAAAAAACAAAATTTAACCATCAAATACTCTTCTGATACGTATCGAGGCATATCAGTGCAGGATACATATCGGATGCGGTACATCATGCATTTTGAAGTATCTGTGCTTCATAGAAATCCATTACGTTTCAACACCAAGGGCAATGATCCGACAGTGGTGACACCCAACTAGAAGAATTCAATTCACCCACTCCTCTGACATAATGATCTACAAGAGAAGTTTTCTTATCAAGAGATGCCATATCAACCAAAACGGTCTAATGATAATACGACCAAAATTGTCTATGCTCCTCCTGATCATTCATTTCTTGATGACATCATCATTCATTCTTCACTCTCTACTTCACAAACTTCTCATTCACTGCATCATGTTTCACATACTTCTCTTCCTTCTCATTCATCTGAACAACCTATAAAACACGAGTCCTTGCATTTATCTGAATCTCAATATCAACATCATTCGGACAATCCTATTCCTCTTAAAAGATCAAATAGAGTGCATCAAAAACCAGCTTACTTACAAGATTATCACTGCAATCTTGTTAATAAAATCCAAAGTTCAACTGGTATACCAGATGCATCATCTTCTGCACAATGTAAGTATCATATATCCTCATTTATGTCTTATCATAATCTCTCTTCAGCACACAAACACTCCACTCTAAATATCTCTCCATTATCCTATATGAGGAAACAATGTCTAATGAGAATTGAAGAATAACTGTCAACTCTGAGTTGTCTTCTCTGATGAAGAATAACACATGGAGTCTAACACAACTTCCCCCTCACAAAAAGGCTATTGGTTGTAAATGGATCTTTAAACTCAAATTACATGCCGATGGCAGTATTGAGAGATACAAAGCTAAGTTAGTGACCAAAGGCTTCACTTAAACAGAAAGTCTTGACTATATGGATACTTTTAGTCATGTAGTAAAGATGACCACCATCAGAGTTCTACTAGCATGCAGCATCTCGAAATTGGCCACTTTTTCCAACTTGATGATAACACAACCTTTCTTCATGGTGATCATAATGAAGCGGTGTATATGTTGATGGTCATAACTGAAATCTTTATTTCTCCAGGCTATGTGTAATCAAAAGCTGATTACTCTCTATTCAGTAAGAAAAGCAACACAAGCTTCACTGTCATCCTAGTACATGTTGATGGTCTGGTCTTAGGAACTGGATCTGCTGAGATAAAGAATATTTACTCCTTGTTAAATACCAAGTTCAGTATAGAAGACTTAGAGGCACTCAAATATTTTCTAGGATTTGAGGTAGCCAGATCTAAAAGTGGCATATCACTATGTCAAAGAAAATAAGCACAAGATCCGATACAAGATGGAGGTTTACTTGCTGCTATGCATTCAGCGATCATGACAGTGATAAAAGACTTAGAATTTGTGAATAAGAATTTCATCACCCGAGAGTCCATCAAATAGGGGAAGTTATGTTGAGTGTACAACGTAAACTTGGATAACCGTATAGTGGTAACTTTTATGGCATCATCTATCGTCTACATAACATTGATAAAGGTATTGTGCCTATAACGGATCATATCAAGTCTTTTACCAAGTGTTGTTATGACACAAATAACACAGCTACATGATTTATTACGACCATCTATCTTCTTCCCGTGAATTAGGTCCCTTCGGAGATCAACATTGTTATAATAGCCAATATAACACAGGGAATTATTTTTTTGAAAGATATGTAACATTGGGAATTGTTGAGACAAAGCATCTTCCTAATCTAGATATTCTGCCAAATGAGGACATTGGTAAACCGTTTCTAATTTCGTAAACTTTCCCATTCGAGAAACAATCTGAATTCTAATATAACCTAGATCCCAACAGAAAAATGTATCTATGTTATAGTGAACAAAGTTGAATTAACCCTTGTATTATATTCCTTCTTAATGTCAATTTTGGCTTATTAAAAAAACAAGGCATGGTATATGGTGTCATGTGATCATCTAGTTCACAAATCCATTTAATTGTTGTGGTTGCAATAATTCATCAATCAATTTTTCTTTAATTAATACTCGTATATAATTCACCATGTTTTATTCAAAATATCCAAGATCGATATCGATTAAATCATTTTGATTGTATTGTTTTTCAAATTCTAGCTTTATAATGTGTTAAATATTCTTCAAACTTTATCAACACAAATGTTGTTTTTGATTTTCTTTGAACCGCTAAAACTTTATAAATAATTCACTCCTGCTCAAGAGGAGAGGATAGGAGAAAAATGCTACAACAGCAAGAAACGCCAAGACCAAACAAAACAAACTGTGAGAGATAAACTCTTAACAATGGAGCCGCCAAGATAAACAAAAACCTTTATGAGGTCGACATTTCCATCAATCTCCTTGACACTATTATTTTCCATCAACCTCCTTGACACTATTATTGAATATTCTATAATTTCGATCCTTCCAAATCTTCCAATGAACAGCATGTCAAATTATCCACATACAAACCAACCTCCTTGTTCCATTGCTGGGTATTGGAGATCTCCTATATATCTTGAGGCATAGAGTTTTGAGCAGTAACTTGAGAAGAAATAGTTTTTAAAGGAAATGAGTAAACTCGTCAAGAAGGCCGGGATTGCTTTGGAAAAGTGTAGTAACCTGAAGAAGTTCAATTAAGACAAATCAAGCATCAATATAAATATGTTTGGTTCATCTCATCAATAACCTTATGCAATTAGGCGGTTCGAGATTTCCGCCATTTGCCCTTACTTTTGATCAAGCAATTTTAGTCTCCAGATTGTGACTATGCACAATTTGAAACGAGACTAAAATTAAACAAATTACAGTGACCAAGATAGGTAAACATATTGAGGCGCCCAAATGATCATTCGAAAAAATTAAGAAGCCAAAATTGAACAATAACAATATTTGAAGACTAAAAGTAAAATTAATAAATTAATTTAAAGGAATGTGACTACAAGAACATCATTCACAAGCATGAATTCAACACATATACACCTTTTGGCAGACCTTGGTGATCAACACTTTCAAATTGATCAATTAGATTCAAATACTTGTAGGATCTTCCTTCCAATTTAGCGTGACATTGTTCCTCCTCCGATGGAAGCTTGATTTCATATCCATCAGGCAGGAAATAGTTTAATCTTGATATTAGATCTTTATGCCCTTCAAATATTTCCATCATTATTTTAACAAGATTTGGAGCATCAATTCTACAAAATGCAACAAATAGATAGACAAATTAATTTCAACCAACAAAAATTAATAGAATCCATTTCATTATTTAAAAATAAAAACCCATTACACAATATAAAACAAAATAGAGGTAAAAAAATGATCAAACCTTTGTGTCTTGTAATCCTTCAAGACATTCAGAAAGTTATCATACTTATCCTTATCATTAACTTGAATAAATCTGCGCTTAACTTTATTGACAAAATCTTTGGCATTTTTAGCTTCACAATGTTCCTGAGACTGTTCCTCCTCCGATGGAAGCTTGATTTCATATCCATCAGGCAGGAAGTAATTTAATCTTAACATTAAATCTTTATGCCCTTCAAATATTTCCTTCATTATTATAACAAGATTTGCAGCATCAATTCTACAAAATGCACCAAGTGGACAGACACATTAATTATAAACAACAAAAATTAATAGAATCCATTTCATTCTTTAAAATAAAAATCCATTTCACAATATAATAAAAAAATAGTGGTCACAAATGATCAAACCTTTGTGTCTTGTAATCCTTCAAGACATTCAGAAAGTTATCATACTTATCCCTCTGATTAACTTGAATAAATCTACACTTAACATCATTGACAAATTCTCTGGCATTTTTAGCTTCAAAATGTTCCAGAGATTGTTCCTCCTCCGATGGTAGCTTGATTTCAAATCCATCAGGCATGAAGTAGTTCAATCTTGATAAAAGATCTCTATGCCCTTCAAATAATCCCGTCATAAATTTACCGAGATTTGCAGCATCGATCCTAAAAAATATACCAAAAAGATAGTAAAATTAGTTACAATCAACAATATTTAATAAAATCCATCTAACATTACAATAAAAAAAAATAGTGGTCACACATGATCAAACCTTTGTTTCTTGTAATCCACCAAGACTTTCAGAAAGTCATCATACTTATCCTTCCTGTTATCTTGAATAAATCTATGCTTAACTGCATTGACAAATTCTTTGGCCTTTTTGACTTCACAATGTTCCAGATTCATTATCTCAGATTGCCCTAGGCTTGACCTTCAATATAAAAAAAAAACAAGAAAATGTTAGGAAATATTTATTTGAAAATTTGAGCACATCGCCAACACTGGAAAATCAAAGCCCCAGATAAATTAGAAAACCTAATTTCAAAAATATATAGAACAGAAAGCTTATTTCACCATAGCAAAAAAATCCATAAAACAACCCAATTGGAAATCTAATTGCTTGATTATATATGAATAAAAGAAAAAACACGAAGGAGTTTAGATGAACAGTACTTAGAAGAATTCAGATGAACACAAAGGGAAAACACAAAATGAAGAAAAGAAAGAAGAGATCGAGAAAGAACAAAAAGGGATGGGAAAGAGAGAGTACACAAAGGTCACTTATATACATAAATATGTCGGTCGTAAAGTTTAGGGCTTTCTTCCATATAATGCGCACAGGCAAGTTTAGTGTTACACTTGGGCGCGTTAATTAAATTTTTAACGAGGCTAAATTGAAAACCATGAAGCGCTAATCTATTGGGTTCAAATTAATCTTTGACAAATAAAACTGTTTTTAGTCCCATACCAAACCAACTTTGTCTCTAATCATTTAACTTAGGCTAAACTACACTTTTTGACCCCTAAGTTTCAAATTGTTGTGATTTTGGCCCCCTATTAAAAATAATGGCAAAAGTGACCCCTCATGTTTAGGGAAATATGCTCTTTTGACCCCCCAACATAAGGGAAATATGTTTTTTGACCCCTTATCTTTACAAAAAGTTGCGATTATGGCCCCTTTTTTGGGACACGTGGCGTGTTCTCAGCAATTTTGGGACGAAAGGGGCCAAAATTGCAATTTTTTTTATAGGGGGCCAAAATCGCAACATTTCGAAACTTAGGGGGAAAAAAGTGCAGTTTAGCCTTTAACTTATGATGATATGTACTGTTAATTTGGCTACGTGGCAATAATAGTGTCAGTTTAGGGGACAAATTATTCCATCAAGAGAAAGAAAATAAAACTTTTTTTTTGAAAGAAAGAAATATGTTTATCGCATTTCATTAATAATAAGAGATTCAATACAATCGGGTATGTTAAAATAAACGACGGGATTAGCTAGAAACGCGGCTTCTCTTGCAAGCACATGAGTAACCGCATTTGCTTGTCGCCTAGCAAACTCCACCCTAGAGGTTGTAAAAGAAGAGTTGAAAAGAGGTCGACAAGAAGAAATAATCCACCCAAATTCAGAAATGTCGTCTCGAGTAGAATGAAAAGCGTCACGAGTAATCTTGGAGTCAGTTTCAAAATCAACATTGTCAAATTGCATATCACTCAACCATTGCATAGCACTATGTAACCCCAATGCTTCACCAACATCAACTGAGTAAATACATGGAAAACTGACAACTTTTGCCAAGACAAACGTACCTTCAGAATCCCGAACACAAATGCCAATTTCAGTTCGGTTAAGACTAGATGAGAATGCAGCATCGATGTTACACTTATACCTGCCTGACAAAGGATGTTGCCAACAATATGGAAACCACAGGTGTCGTACTGCTACCTGTATCCAAAGTTACGGCCGCTCCCACCATGAGGCTGTTGCGCTTGGTGTTGAGTTGCGGGAGCAGCTATGCTAGAGGTGTTTGCAAGATGCCAATCGTCGACCAAATTATTTGCATGCTCAACAACCGTGGCACTTACCTCTGTGACATCATCCCAAACTTTTAGATTACGATGCTTCCAAAGGCTCCATAATGTTGCTGCCAACCGTTGGTTTTGTTCGGCAGACAATGTATCCAATAACAAAAAGATAGTTTCAGCTGCCGAAGTAGTAGATTGAATAGCATGTTGAATGGCTCCCTAGATACCTGTCATATGCCAAACTTGGACATCAAAAGGACAATAAAAAATTAAGTGAGGAAGATCCTCATGATTCGAGTTACAACTAACACAATGTGTGGGGGCATTGGACTTCTTTGTCAACGAGACGAACACGAGTCGGCAGGCAGCCCCGACACATGCGCCATACTAAATTTTTGACTTTAGGAGGAACCTTAAGCTGCCAAATTCCTGATCAAGAACCCGAACGATGGAGATGAGAAGAATTAATGAGCTCATCCACACAGAGCCAATAAGCACAACACACAGAATAATGACCATTCTTTTCCGCTTTCCAGATTAAACGGTCATCTTGGACTTGAGCAATAAGTGGCGTGTTAAGAATCTTAGCAGCTAGATCAACACTAAAAACCTGGCGAACTACCTCTTCGTTCTAGCTCTTGTCGTATAGATTCATCAAATTATTAATGGTAACATTATGAACAAAATGAGCTCCTATAATACTTCCATCAATACACTCCCCATTAGATAACTGATGAGCAAAACCGCAAGTGCACGGTTTTACCGAAGTAGTAAAAATAGAGTATCGTTCCGACAGGGAGTTATGAATTTAATTAACTTTTGACAATGATTAGAATGAAAGTTTTAGAAGTTATAA
>Ga0228710_1011318_pt1 | contig 11565 bp, 13 predicted proteins | sample MedpolnodulmetaG_FD_177995 | JGI IMG/M metagenome (GOLD analysis project Ga0228710, IMG submission 177995) | Root nodule microbial communities from Medicago polymorpha collected in Santa Monica, California, United States - pink nodules | ecosystem: Host-associated > Plants > Roots > Nodule... | reverse complement strand
CAAATCTACAATGAACGTCATAAATTCAAAAAGGCAAAAAGGGGTGACTTGACGGAGATGCAATTTCTAATCTCAAAGTTGGAAGAGAATGGATATGTTTATTACGTAAGAGAAAAGAAGGAAAGTCAAACTGTTCAAGACATATTTTGGACTCATCCAAGTAAAGTTGTTTAACAATTTTCCAACTGTTTTGATAATGGATTCCACGTACAAAACCAACTTGTATATGATGCCATTGTTTGAAATAGTTGGAGTCACCTCAACCTATTTGACATATTCGGTTGGTTTTGCATTTATGACGTCGGAGAAGGAGGATAACTTTACTTGGGCTTTGCAAATGTTGCTTAATCTTCTTGGACCAAATAGTGATATGCCTAAGGTGGTAGTGACCGACAGGGACACGGGTATGATGAATGCCGTAGCAAATGTTCTCCCCGATAGTAGTGCAATACTTTGTTATTTCCATGTTGGCAAAAATGTTAGATCAAGAATCATCATCGATTGTAAAAGAAGTTTGTCGATGAGGAGAAGCATAATAAGTTAGTTGATACCATATTTGATGCATGAGAAAAATTGGTTGAATCTCCTACTCGAGAGTTATATGCGGGTAATCTATTGGAATTCCAAGATGCTTGTAAGGATTATCCAAAGTTTCTTCACTATGTTGAAACTACCATTTTGAAGCCTTTTAAGGACAAACTAGTGAGGGCATGGACGGACCTTGTGTTACATCTTGGGTGCAGGACCACGAACAGAGTTGAAGGAGATCATGGTGTGGTGAAAGAATATTTGTCCACCTCCAAGGGTTATTTGGGTACTTGTTGGGAAAAAAATAGGTGAGATGTTGGCAAACCAATTTGGGGAGATACAATCATCGTTTGGTAGGAGCGTTACAGTCTTGGAAAATAGATACAAAGATGTCACTTTGTACTCCGGGTTCGGGGGTCACTTGTCTAGAGAAGCCATGAACTTTATTTTTGTGGGAGAAGAGCGTGCCAGGAAAACCTTGTGCATCGAGAAAAAACATGCGGTTGTGTTCAAAGGACGTCGTATGGCCTACCTTGTGCATGCTTAATTGCTATGAAAATCTGTCACAACAAGCCCATTCGATTGGATGAGATACACCCGCATTGGCATAATTTGTATAAGGGTGAAGAAGAAAGTAATGAAGATTTGTTTTCGGTCGCGGAGGAGTGGCGTGGTATCCAAGAACGTCTCGAAAGAGTTCCGTTCCAAATGAAACTAGAAATCAAAGAGGGTTTGCGGTTGTTAGCGTTTTCGGAGACCACAATGTTGTCACCACCTCCAAGAAAGATGCCAACCAAAGGAGCTCCCAAAAAAATCAAAACTACACCAAAAACGACACGTAGGATCCCATCTTCGTGGGAGACTATTGATTCTCAACATCCAGAAAGTCAATCTTCACCACGAAAAAAATCTTCACAACCCAAAAGAAAAGGTGCTCGCATTGACATTTCTCCGATTCCGGTTCCTAAGCCTAGCTTGGTTTCAAGAAATTATGATCCATCGAGTCCTATGTATTACATGCCAAAATTCACGAGACCGTACATTGAGGGAATTGTGAATGTTATTAACGATGGACATTGTGGGTTTAGGGCTATAGCCGAATCCGTGGGTTTGACGGAAGAAAGTCATGTTATGGTACGGAAAGCACTTATTAAAGAGTTGAAATAACATAGGAACAAATACATCGAGATATATGCAAGCGAGCGTCGTTACAACTACATCTTGGATGGATTGCACCTCCCGATAAATGGTTGACATTGCCGGATATGGGACACATCGTTGCAACTTGTTACAATAGGCCGGTGTTAGAGATGACCACCCTTGATATTGGAGTCTCAGAGACTTTTTTCCCAATTAGAGGTAGGCCTTCGGTTAACCCGAAAACCAACATGATTTGTCTTGGTCTAATCCCAAATTATTTTGTCCTTCTAAAGTTGAAAGATGGTTGCCCACTACCTCCATCATCCACGGAGTGGAGAAATCACAAGAGCATCGAGGCGGCAACATGGGAGGATGAATTTTTGGCTCAACACGATCGTTTCTGAACACTCATGGAGATTGAGCTAAGAGAGAGAGACCGGTTCCACAAAAAAAACCAACAAATCAAGACAATCCTATTATTTTTGATGACACTCCGGTTAAAGCAAACGCCGAATTTGAAGATGTTCTAGAACATTTAGATGATTTACTTTTATTAGTTGAAATATGACACTTTTTGGTCTGTGTTAATCCGTTTTTTGGTCGATACACGCCGACGTATTTTTTGGGATATATAATGTAATGACCAAATTTTTTGGCTAATATGTAACTAACCTTTAACTAATTTTATATATGTGTGTGTGTGTGTGTGTGTATGAGTTTCACATTTATTATAAATTAATGTACTTGCGTGTAATGTGTTGCATAATGTGCAAATTTTGACGAATTTCAAACAATTGTGAAACGTTAACGCATTATCGGTTTTGTGTAATGTTACCGATTAATTGATAAACTATAAAATGTTGATCTTTGGGATTGCTGGATGTTGTTGTTTCGGTTTGATTTCATGCGGAATTGTCGTTTGAAATTACAGGTACAAACAGGCCAAAATGGCTGGAAAAACCAATGCAGACTGCACTGGTTCTATTTACTAGTGTGAACGGCAGTTAACTGCCGCTGACTTCAGCGGCAGTTAACTACCGTTGGTTCCTTGGGCGACAGTTAACTGCCGTTGAGGGCTTTTAGGTAATTTTAATGTGTCATTGTGGACTTTTCATTGTCAGAAAAGCAATATTCATTAAAGAATTGACTCTTTTTAGAGTTATCAACTAACTTTAGAGTGTAAAAGTTTAGCCTTGTAACCAAAAGAAACTTTAGAGTGTAAATTGAATAATATCAACCAATAATTAAAGAATTGAAACTTTAGAGTTATCAACTTACTTTATATTTCACTTATTTTAGAGGATCTAAATCCTATTTTTAGATAGATAATAAATTTGTCCTCGTAAGCTTAGCTTAGTTGGTAAGAACAATGCATCATATATGTAAGTTTCGGGGTTCAAACCCCGACCACCACCAAAAAGGATAAAAATAAATTTATTTTCTCAAATTGATCAAATATGTTACGTGTACGGTTAGTCTTTAATTTATGATCCATTTGCACCGGTACCTCTTCAAAATATCTCTATCTTATTTTCTCTTTCCTTTAAAAGAACTATTTTTTGATAAATTATTTGTAGCAACTTCACATTTAAAAACTATTTTGTACTTGCTCCCCTGTGAACCCAGCCAAAGTTCCTTTGAAAGGTTGCAACTGTTCAGAATCGAGGCCCATTCTTTCGAACGTCTCATAATAAAGGATATCAGCTAAACTTCCCGGGTCAATCAACACCCTTTTTACATCCCACTTGAAGATTTGCAAAGTTATGACCGTGGGATCATCGTCGTGTGACACGATATCTTGATAATCTTTTGGTGAGAAAGTGATATCGGGCTCGCGCTCCAAAGCATGATTATTATCCTCCTGACATAGCATCACTTGTCGCACATATTTTTTGCAGGAAGAACTTGATTCTCCTCCTCCGGCGAAACCGCCAGAAATAGTGTGAAGGGTGTGTCTTTGTTCCTCATTATGTCCTTCCTTCCTCGCCTTTTGGTCTCTTTCGGATTTCCTCTTGTCCTCGCCCTTGGTTTCCTTGGTGTATCCTCGGAGCTTACCACTTTGTATCAGTTTCTCAATTTCTTGCCTGAGGTGAATACATGAGTCGGTGTCATGACCTCTAATCATGTGGTATCTGCACCATCCATCCCAGTGTGTTCCCATGTTGGGGCCTCGTGGCGCGGGTGCGTCTGGAATCAGCTTTGAATGATAAATTTCCTTGAGAATGCGCTCTAGGCGAGTATTGAACAGAGTGAAGTCGTCTAGGCGTGGTTTGGTGCTATAGGGTACATAAGGTCGCCTCTCATGTTTCTTGAAAGTTGTCCGGTCACTGTTTGCTGGCCGGTAGTAGTTTCTTCTTTCTGAGTTGTTGGTGTTGCTGTCCTTCACGTCTCTGGCTTTTTTTCTCCATGTTGCTCTCCTCGCCCTTGATGTAACATTCGGCTCTGGCTATGATTTCATCCATGGAGTCTACAGGCTTGTGAGCCAGAGATTCAATAAATTGTCCATCCCTTAAGTCGTTTTGAAAAGGTCCTACGAATACTTCTTGATTTGGATTGATGACTTTGATGGTGGCATTGTTGAATCTGGCCAGATAGTCTCGCAGTGACTCGATCTGTCCTTGACGGACATTGAAAAGGCTGGTCGAGGAAAGCTTCCTGTGTTTACTTGCAGAGAATTGTTGGATGCGTTTCCTGGTCATGTCCTGATACCCCACGATAGACAAACGAGGGAGGTTCATGTACCAGCGTAGAGCAGCATCAGTGAAGGTTCCTGTTAGGAGTTTGCATTTGAGGGAGCTAGTGGCTCCAACGACGGCCATACAAGTGTTGAAAGTTGTGATGTGCTCTACGGGATCGCTCTTGTTGAACTATATGGCTAGGTGAATACCAAGCTAGAGGGGGGGTGAATAGCGCGATTGAAAACTTTTTCGGAGATTTAATGAAAATTGATTTTAACAAATAGACTATTGGAGTAGTGCTCAAATTATCACAATCAATGAATCGAAAAGACAATATGTGAGTAATAAGATTTGATCTTAGAATTAAGAGGTTCAATAAACAAATCTTATTAACAATCAAACTTTAATCAACCTTAAACAATGTATAAAACTTATAACAATTTCAAACCAAACCTATATTAACAAATATACTATGCTATCAAATTAAACACAATACAAGTGAGATTGAATAATTGAATTGATGTTGAAATCAAATGATCTAAGTGAAGTGTTTAAACTCAATTCAATGAATTGGTTAATTTTCAATTAATACAACTTAGATCAACACTAGCAATTAAACTATCAATTATTCAATCAATCACATGCAATATCAAAATGTAAAGGGATATATATATAGAGAGAGAACACCAGTGTTTATAGTAGTTCACCCTTTTTTGTCCTCGCTAAGGGCTACGTCTACTCTACTTGATGAAGTACGCCTTCACCAAGGTCATCCACTATGTATGAAAAGTTGATTACAATGTTTACAAGAGTTCCTTCAAATTAAAGCCCTAATTCTCCAACTCATATGTAAAACAAACTCCCCCAAACTTCAAGTACCCCTTGAATTTGGTGCTCCTTGAATCTTCGGATCCTTGAATTACCCGTGCACTCCTTCGATCTCTTCACTCGAGTATTCAATGCTATGTCCGGTAAACGAACCCCCTTCGACTTCAAGAACGGTTAGAAAGACCCCCAAGTCCTTTGGAGGTGGAATAAGATTATTCACTTCCTTTGAAGCCTTGATTAAGCCCAATCAATCTTCTTGAGAGAAACAATTTACAATCCCTACTAGCACCCTGGAGAATCTACACACTCAAAGACAAAGTGATTCTAAGAAAAAGTGTTTAATATTGAAGAATGTATGAGCAATGAGTTTTTGAGACCTAGAGAGAATAGATGCAAATGATTCAATACTTTGAAAAAGAGAAGGAGAAGTGTTTATATAGTAAGGGTAAAAAGACAAAATTTTCGCACCAATAACAACTAATTGAATCGATTCATTTAATAATTGAATCGATTCAGACTGTAGAAAGACAAAATCCTGGTAAAGGAAAATATATGAAGATTGATGCAAGACAAGAGATGTATGAAACGATTCAAGCTGTCTAGAAGGATGTTTGAATCGATTCAAGGTAATATTGAATCGATTCAGAGAGAGTTAGAAAGTTTTGTGATACGACTCAGGAGGAAGTGATACGATTCAAACATGAATCGATTCATCTACAGTGTGAATCGGTTCACATAGGGTCAGAAACTTTATTGAGTCGATTCAAACAGAAATGAGTCGATTCATGCAGACACAAGACACAAATGAAAGGATACCAAGATTGATCAGTTACAAGATGCTCGCTAAGGTGCCTTAACATAGTCAAATCAAAATGAAAAGCTAGATGCTCAATAGGGTGCTTTAACATAGTCTAATCAAAATAAAAAGCTAGACAAACATGATCTAACCTAAAACACTCAAAAGACACAAAGATCAAACATCATCAAAACTATAGCTAGAGGCTTCAATCTCCCCTTTTTGATGATGTCAAAACACCATGTTAATGATTAGTTGATCCCCCTAAAACTTAGCATACGAGACATAAAGACAATATACACACATGTCATTCCACGACACATTACTTATAAGATAGGAATTAAGCAACCAACATGAGTGAGCACATTAAGCTATAAACATAAACAAACATGAGTGAGCATAAATGCAAGTACTAGCAAGGTTCATAGATACTAAGCCATAAACGTAAACATAAGAACTAAAGTCCTAGCATGAATAATAGGTTCATGAATAATAAGTGCATGAATAATAGGTGCCATCAATATATCTCCCTTTTTGACAACTTCAAAAAGGGAGTATGCATAAAAAAATTACTAAGCTACTGGTTTGGTTGGGTTGGGTGTTCCATCATTTCCATCTTGGTCAGGGCAAGGAGAGGCAAAGAAGATATCAGACGATACACCAAGATCGTTCCACTTTTGAATAGACCCCAGTATTTCTTGAATGGAAGCATTTTGAGAGTCAAGTCTAGTATAGATATCGTTAAACTTCAAGTCCTGAGCATCAAACCTTTTGTTGATTTCTTTGAACTGTAAGTCCTGGGCATCAAACTTTTGAGACATGTACTTCTTAAAGTCCTATAATTCTGACAAGACTTCTGATGACTGTGCATCAACACTAGTTTTTTAGTCATGTTTATGTCTTTATTATGGTATTTAGAGAGTCAACTACTTGTAATTCATGGTAAAATCAGACTAAAACAGGAAAAAGAGCTCAAGAGAAGAAACTGGTAAAAAGGTAGAAAAATTGCCTAAGAGTGAAGCATCGTGCCACGTTGACGATAGCTCGTGGCACGATTGATGAACGTGGGACAAAGGAATTGTCATTGGAAATTTCATGGAAGGAATGTTTGTGTAACGCGCCACCATGCTAGGTTTTGTCTGCTGCCACGTAGGATTAATGAAGTGATCGTGCCACGATTGGATCGTAACGTGGCACGATGGTGGGCTTTTCTGAAACCCTAAAATTCTTTCTATATAAAGCTAGCTGCAGCCAAGGATTAGGGTACCGATTATTATTGCGATTTTGAGCATAGAAGACACCAGGAGACCGAAGAACAAGCCCTGAATCTCATACCAACTCATAGTTGGTCCGGATTTATGTATGTTTACTCTTGTTTATGCTTATGATTATCTAGTTATGAGTAGTTAAACTCTTAGTTTGATTGAGCCATGATGAACCTATTGTAATATATGAATTAGTAGTTGATACTCTCTTATTATTATTATTATTCAGAATTACTTGTGTTCATTGCTTTTTATATGATTGTTTTGCATGACTATTAACCCTAGCTTCTTGCAATCACATAAATTGATTTTAGGAATTGAATGACTATTAACCCTAGCTTTTAATCCTGAAATAGTAACTCTGTTTAATTCAACATAGGAACCTAGAGATAGGAAATTGAGGATTATGACACATGAATTAACGTTCTGTTATCGCTTCCGCGGTTATTTAATCGGTTTAAGAGATTAAAAGGTTATAACTTAGGAAAGGGTTTTGAGTCAAGAGATTGATCAAAACTACTTAGTTAATTTGCCGTAAAGATTGAATAGTGATTAAGAATAAAGGGAGGTAAACTACTCATATAGGGCAATAGCAGAGTCACTGGCTTAATCATTCATCTTCAATTCATCTTTCAAACCAACTTTTATTTACTTTTGTTGCACTCAAATCTACTACCTAGGGCAAACGAAATAACCTTTACTCATCCTAACGAATAACGTACGTGCTATAATTGAAATTAATACAGTCCTTGTGGAACGATATTTATTACTACTTCGATAGTTTTGGTACACTTGCCAAATATCTATCAACTTCCCTAAGGGATATGCTTGAATGATTTTGATTGTCAACAAGATAGTCATCATTTTCGGGATCATAGTCTAGATCCACTTCATCATCACTAGTTTCTTCACCATCTTCCATCTCTACATCATTCTCAATATTGTAATCCTCTTTTTCCATGTTTTTCTTCATTTCCTCAACTAACTCTGGTTCCATCCCTTCAACCACAGCGGTAAAGTCATAGTACCAAACATTATTATCATCATAATATCAATTTCCTTTCGAATCCTTAACATAATACATCTTTTGAACCGCTTTTGCATCCAACCCACTAACCTCACTTGGTTTAGTGAATAAGGTATCAAAACTTGTAACACGGTCGGATCTAAGTAGACAACTAATGAATGAAGGATACGGGAGTTTCTTCCTACTATCATTCTTGTAGGAGATCATGCGGTTTGAGAAGAAAAGAGGCCAGTTGACTTTGATTTTGTTTTTCAACAACCACATACTGTTGAGATCGTAGTCATAAATTCTACCATAATTGTGTTGCTTACTCATAATGATATTAACCACAACCCAATGTAACATCCTATCAGCACATTTCAACTGTAGAGGGCTAAAGTTTGAAAAGCTCAATTCTCCAAACCCGGTTTTTGACACACTTTTCACAAAGTCTATTTTGTTATAGTTAGTGAAAGTGTCCTTAACTTCTATGTCAACCCCATTACAATCTAGGTCAACAAGAGATTCCCATTTTTCCGCGGAAATTTTTAAAGAACATTCAAAACTAACACCATCTTGTCTTTGTGCATTGCAATAAAATGCCTTAATTTGGGATTCATCATACCCTTTCTTTAATTCAACAAATGAACCCAAATTTTGAAAGATAAGGAACTCATGAAAATCAAAACCCATAGATTTTATATCCCATAATGAGCAATAAAATTGAGGAGAAACATCTTTTAAAGACTAAAATTTTTCAATGTACCTGTCATAATCTTCATCAAGTAGCAAATCTTGAACCAAAACCCCAACTTGTTTATCTTGTTGAGTGGAAGGAGAAAGAGCTCTACCTTTTCCTCTTTTTGAATTGGTAGCCCCTCTTGTTGATGTATCTTTTCTTGGACCCATGGAGAAGAGTTAATAGTAGCTATGATAAATGTTGAATTTGAAGAAGATTGGTGATAGTTGTGAGAGGTGGAAGAAGTTAGGTTAGAGATTTTTTTAAGGGTTAGGAGTGTGGAGGGTAGAGTGGCAGGAGAGGGAACAAAGTAAAGGGTAATAGTTGTGTGAAGAACCAGAACTGTAGTAACAACGTTTTTTACGAACTTGAATCGATTCATCTATTTAATGAATTGATTCATAGTGGATCGATTCAATTTAATGACAATAAAGGATGAATCGATTCAAAAGAAAAAATTTATGAATGCACATATATAATCAAATTAATAGAGATGTGATAGAAAGGTCATCAAAGATCATCCAAAACAAGAGCAAGTAGACAATCGCAATTGTAAAACAAGCAAACATGCAAAATACAATACAAAAAGAAGATATCATGCAAAGGATGAAAAGATGAACCCAAACACTAATCACATAAAGGCTATTCAAACAATTAGAGAGAATATTAAAACAAAGCGAGAGAGGTAAAAGAGAGATTTTCAAAGAAAGATCAAAACGCATTTGAATCTTCCTAGAAAGTTTTACCTACTATCAAAACATACTTACTCCCTTGCTAGAGTGCTTCAATGAGAATGATGATAGAGAGGTCACTCGTGATCAAGCAACATGATAAGACAAATGGAGAGGTTAAGTATTTAAAGTCCTCAAATACGTCTCTATCACTCTTTTGCTCATGATGTCCTTGAGAATTAAGGAGCTTATTGTGGAGCATCATCATTGACATGCTTCAATCATCATCAAATCTACACACACTAGAACAAAGAAAACCTTTCCCAATCTTTTGGGAGTAAGAGAAAAAACAAGGAATACCAATGTTGATTTGTGAGATATAAGATGTACTTTATAATGTGAAAGTAACAAAGAGAGCACATCTTACTTTTAGTGTCTTGGACAACCTAGAGGGACAAAGATCCTTCAAATTTGCAAGACACAATTACACAAATCAATTATGATTCCTTTGGCTTCCAACACTAGTTAGAGCCTTGGGATGGATGTCACAACAATTAACTTTAGGCACCCACATCATTACCCCTTTAGGAACTTCGACCTTCCTAATATGGCAATGAGGTGTGGTGTGGCCACTTATACCACAATAATGAAACCTAATTGTAGGAACATAATTTTTGCTATGATACTTGTTTTTCCTTACATAAGAGTATTTAGTGTAAGGTTGTTTAAAAGGAATTCTTTCGTCTTTTAAATTCATAGCAAAAGTCATGGTTCCCTTAGAGACACGATCTAGCTTCATATTTAGAGAATTTATCTCTTCATGGAGGCTAGGGAAAATCTCACAACTAGCAAAGTCCATCCAATTATCATACTTGGGTGACTCAATTGTGGGACTTACAATTTTCTCATTTACAAGTAAAGCATGCCCATCTCTTAAGCTTTCAAATGCTTCTTTAAGTTTAATTTCGGCTTCTAGTTTCAAAATAGTTTTCTTTTGAGCAATTAGTTTATCAAAAGCATTTAGAGATTCAGCATGCATTTCTTCAATGGAATCTTGTAGATCCTTATAAGTAGGTTTACAATCGGAGTAAGAGTCGGAATTGGAGTCCGGGAAGATTACCTCATTTTTAGCTTTCTTTGTTTGAACCATGAAGCATAGATCATCATCGTCTTTGTTTTCGGCATCACTAGTATTGGAGGTAACTTCGTCTTCTTCCCAAACAATGTAGGCCTTTCTTCCTCTTGAGTTTCGATTGGCTCTGGATCTTCCTCTTTCTTTAGCAATTTCCGGACATTCATTCTTGTAGTGACCTACTTTGCCACAACCATAGCAACTAACCACTTTCTCATCATTATCTGATTCTCTTCCTTTCATTGAGGTCTTCCTAAAGTTCATTAGATTCTTGTCATTGTGCTTTAACCCATTCCTTTTTATGTAGCGGTTGTATCGCCTAACAAACATGCTCATTTCCTCTTCAATTATACCATCATCATCAGATTCATCATCATTTTTAACCAAAGAGGTAGAGACGAACGAGGTGGTGTTTAAAGCAACTGACTTCCTCTCCTTCCTTTTTGAGTTATCTTCACTTGACTTGAAGCGGTTGATCTCATGCTAATGTTCCTTTAATTTGCCAAAGAGTGTAATCATACTTAGAGCATTGAGATTTTGTGATTCCTTGATAGCGGTAACATTGGGCTGCCATTCCTTTGTCATACATCTCAAAATTTTATTAGTGTAATCTTGGTTTGAAATTGTTTTACCAAGGTTTTGCAACTTGTTTACAATGTGAGTGAATCTCATTTGCATGGAAGAGATGGTTTCACCATCTTTCATGCAAAAAAGCTCATATTGTTGCACAAGGGTATTAACTTTTGATTGTTTCACTTCATCGGTTCCTTCGTGAAGGGTTT
>Ga0228710_1011315_pt1 | contig 11566 bp, 3 predicted proteins | sample MedpolnodulmetaG_FD_177995 | JGI IMG/M metagenome (GOLD analysis project Ga0228710, IMG submission 177995) | Root nodule microbial communities from Medicago polymorpha collected in Santa Monica, California, United States - pink nodules | ecosystem: Host-associated > Plants > Roots > Nodule... | reverse complement strand
AAGCTTTGATTCTTCACCCTTGATCTTTTGCCTGATTTGATAGTTGTCCTATGAAGAACTAATTTCAAATCCATTCCATTACAAAAGGAACAACGTCTGCAGCAATGTTACTGTTATCTTTGTCTTGTTGTAGAGACAAAGATTGCAGAGATGGTGGTTGCAGAGTTCGTGGCCGTACACTTCATACATTGTCCTTTGTCAACTCTGGTGAAGTAGCTTCTGATGAGATATGCTTCTGATGACCATTGCTTCTGATGACCTTGCTTCTGATGACGTGTCTTCAGGAGCTCTTCTTCAGACCCGTTACTTCAGACGCAGTTCTTCAGACGCATTTCTTCAGACGCATTCTTCCAGACGCTTCTAAGCTTCAAATAAAATTCTTCTGCTCTTGAACTTGTTCAATCAGAATCTTTATGAATAATACTTTGATTATGGATCCTGTACACTTGAACAAATTGATTAGCATATCCAATTGATGATTTTTAATACCTTGTTATTATCAAAACTCAATAGGTGATTTTGTGAGACACCCTTTGTTCCAACAGTGGGTACGTACCAGAACTCTTACATCATCATCAGATTCAGATTATTGTTTATGGGAGGCACATCCCACATTTCTCTTTTTATTTTAGAATTTTGGTTACACTTTTGTGCGCGTACTACACTTTCTTAATCGTAATCCCACCGTCCCTTATTTGGATTTTATATGTTTCTTCTTTTTAAGTTTCACAGCTGCCATTCCCCAGTTTATGCTTTGCACTTTCCCTGGTAGGTTCATCCCTATAATGCTTGTAAATTATGATATGAATCACCTTTATAAGCTGTAAATTCTAATGTGAATCACGGTTCATTAAAGACCGATAATTTTCTTTTTTTGAGAGGAATTATAGACCATTATATAAAATTTCAACGATGATGTACGCCATTTGAAAATATAAGTTAATGATCATGCTCATGTCATTGTTTTATTCGTAAATACGAATAGAGTCATAAATTATTTTTCTTTTTAAAAATATTATCGATCGTCGTTAAAATTTTTGATGATTTTAAATACTTAAGGTCTGTTTTCCTTCAAAAAAATAATATTTAAGGTATGTTTGTCTCTGCGATGCATCAAACATAGACACACGTATTGGCCAATACTACTATTTTGAGCTTCATAAAAATCACGGTAATTGAGCATTGGGAAGTGATATATGTGCTCCCACTATCAAACCAAACAGCAGCAACTTATCCATGGTCAATCCTTATGCCTTGTTTGGTTCTATGGAATGATTGCAAGTGGGAAAGAAAGTTAGTGGATGGATCCACTTTCTATAGTTTGGTACCATTGAAAAGAGGAGAGGAAAGAATCTTTTAGCTGGGACCCACAGCCAAAAACTTTCCGCAGCAATAAGGGCAGAAAGGTTGGGGAAACAATAACTTTTGTTTAAAAAGTCTAAAATACCCCTGCATTTATTGTTTTTTATTTATGTTACCATTCTTTATTGGTTCTCTCTTTTTATATTTCAATTTACCGTTCCATATTTTTTTTCCTATCCTAATCAAAATGGTGTACAAATTGAACCCTGCCACACTTTATTTTTCCACGACACGTAATTATATATATATTTCTAAAGGTGTGTGTATATATAAGGATATTTATGTCAATTACAAAAAATAGATATTTCTATCCTTCAATTTTCTAATCCACTTTCTATTAAACCAAACAACCAAAACAATCCCTTCACTTTCCACTCCCTTTCTTTCCTCATACCATCTTTCCTTTCACTATCTTTCCTCTTACTTTCTCATGTCATCCAAACATAGCCTTAATGAAACCCAAGCACTCGTCTCATCTTATAAAGCTAAAAAGTCTTGTCCATTCCAAGCCCATGAAATTGTAAAAACATGACGGGATGTGACATGAAATTCAAATATTAAATTTGTCTTATTTAGTATTCATGGTTTATTATTTATTTCTAATCCACAGCATCTCCTCCACTCTTCATTAGACATTGGAAGTCTAACGTTTATGGAGGCCTACTACAAGCTCTAAAATAAAAAACAAAATTGATTTTACTTTTCAGAAATATAAGATATTGCTATAATAGTCTTACGTGCATTAAAACTAAAAAAGAAAAAAAGACTTAATTTTCCCTTTTATTTAACGTTTTGATCTTTAAATATGTTTTTATTTAGTTAATTTAGTATTTTCAGATGTATTTTGTTTTAAAAGCTAAGAAAATTATATTAAACACAAAATAAACCTCTCTAACATAAGGTGTGCTAAAGGAGACTTATAGTATGTTTGGTTCTCAAGTGACGAGAATTATGTTTGACAAAATTGATTTTGAAAAAAAGTGAGTTGAACCGAAGTGTGTGTTTGGGGTAGTGTTAACCTACCAAAAACTCATGTTTGGCTCATTCCCAACGGTGAAAAAGAAGAAGCTACTAATAGTAGCATTTAGAAAAACACACGTTTGGAACTTTTCCACCGCCGGTCCAAACAAACACTAAATTTATTATGTTTGGACATATTTATAGAAAGGTGATTTTCACCAATTGATGTTGTTTGAATAGTTTGAACCAAATTTGATTTTAAGGTGTAAATTATCAAAAGAGTCTCAACATATATAAAATCATAAGTACTACGTGGAATAAATTCATACACCCTCTTTTTTTTACTAGACGTACTCTCTTTGTGAATCAGTCAACCTAGTTGTTTTGTGATTTGTCAAACAATTACACTTCAATTCACATCTGGAAATGTGGTAACTGTGGCGGACATGTTTTTGTTAGGTTTGATCATCTGTTTTTGACATGTGACTATTTTGGACAAGTTTGGTACGAAATTTGTAATTGGCTCGGAGTGGTTTCAGCCAAACCATCTCGAATAAAGGACCACTTTCTTCTTTTTCTATCGTTGGGGGTGGCTTCTCAATAAACATTTGTTCTGCTTTTTATTTAATTTGGCTTTCTTGCGTTTGGACTATTTGGCGTGACAGGAATGCTAAAGTTTTTCAACAAAAGGGAAACTCAATCATCCAGATAAAATTAAGCTCCAAACATTCTGGTGGTTGAAGGCAAATCATTCTAATTTTGCGTTTAACTACCACATGTGATAGCTTAGTCCCCTTTTATGTTTGGGAGTTATCACTTAACTTAACTTACCATATGTATTTTAAGCGTGCCTGCATTATGGCTTTATCGCTTTTTTACCTTTGATAACCTGATGTAACACATACTTCTTTTATCTTAGTTCTTCCCCGGCACTCCTTGTGCTTGAGACTAAGCTTTGGTTAATATATTTCGTTTCAGCTTCTTTAAAAAAAAAAATTACACTTCAATTCAATAGTTAAAAGAAAACCAAACCACTCATATGTCCTTCTTCTCTATCTCAATGGCACCACCAACCGTCCATTTTTTTTCCCAAAAAAATTGGTATTTTCATAGCTAATGTTCTTCTCTCCCCATCTCTCAATGTTATCCTCCCATCACACAAATCTTCTTCTCCATGATTTAGAGGTCAAAATGACTTTTTTTTAATCATACATATTACAACCGTTGATAGTCGCCATAAACAAAGGCAATGAAAATGTATTATTATATATAGCAGTCAAGATTTAAACTCCAACCACCCTGTTTATTCACTTTAAAATTTAAATTCTAACCACTAAACTATTTGAAAAGAAAGAAAAAAAAAATACATAGAGCTGCAGCTACCCAAAATTTATGCGCCCGTCCCAACATACAAATAACTTACTTGTTGTAAACGTCTTTTGTTCTTTTGATGTTCCTTAATTTGAGCTTATGTTTCTTTTCAAAGAATAAAGTGGCCTCGACCATTTGTTCCAAACATTTAAAAATTCCATCTTTAAATTAAAATTAAAACTCGGCTTCTTCCTAGAAACAACGTCCTTTCATTGATGACCCATTTGAACCTTCTATTAGATACAGCTAATAATCCCTAACAATGTTTGTTCCCTTTTAATTTTGCGAGTAGATGCCAAACAATGCAAACACATTGTATTTTTTTTTTGTATTTTTCTTTCATCCCATCTAATGGTAATGAAGCCATGCCTGCAATGTTTGGAAGAAAGGGAACAGTGTTATGTACTTAGACTTGAGTTAAATCCGAGTTCATTATACTATTATAAGCATATTATATTCATTTTAAAAGGAGAGTCAGCTTAGTGTAACTCTAATTAGGAATTACACTTGCACATGTTTATTTTAATTTAATATCCTATGTAATTTTTTGAAGTGTACTTGACAACAATTATTAGAGTATGAGAATGCAGATGAACCACGGGACACAATCTGACAAACACGACACCTACCACCTCCACAATCCACAGAAGAATCTAAAAGTTTTAATTATAGAATACAGTCAATACACCAACTAGCTATGATTTTGAGATCCAATTTCAAACAAGTTTGAATGATAACATTTTTCCTTCTTTTTTATTGGATAATAACAATAAAGAGAGAATAAAATTACAATGAAAGTATGTGAGAGAGTTATCATCAAAGTTGTTAAAAATGGTTGTCAAAATATCATTACTCGAGTGTAAGAATACAATTCTTGCAATTAATTTTTATCATTTAATCAATAAATTTGAGGTAAATTAAATAAAGTATAACGTGACTTTTTGATTTATTGATAGAAAAGTTATTTTATGTTAAACAAAATTTGAAAGTAGTATTTTATCGACATACATCTTTTTAAGTGTATCTTACAATTTTTTAGTTTAATTTAATTAATGAATACGGACGGTGTAAAAGAAAATTTACACATACAATTGGATAAATGTGTATTTTCTTTTGCATTGATTGTGTATATAAATTAAATTGTTTTTAGTAATAATTTGCAAACAAATTTTTTAATAAAAAGAGAATGTGTGAAATTTAGCAAATGCATGTAAGAGTCATTATAAGAAATAAGGCCTTTTTAGCAAGCGACACTTTTCGGTGTAATTAACCATTTTGGAATTATACTTTACTAATGTACTTCTTCTAAATAGGTGAATGTAAGTTAGAAAATCTATATGCAGTGGCGGAGCCTGGGCACCCCTTCAATTTTTAACACTAGCAGTGCTAATTTAGTGCCTAAAATCCTACAGCATCGTCGGTTTCATATAGTTTTAATCATTTAGAGGAACAAAAAATATATTCATCTCTTATTATTACTTTTAATGATTTGAGTATAATATAAAGAGTACAATGTGATTGTTTTTAATATAAATTATTTTTATAGATTATAATTTTAAAGCTCAACAATTCAAGGTAAAAGAACTTAACAAGTTAAAAGCTAGTGTCCAAGTTTTGACTAATCAAAATAATAATAATATATATCGTCTATAATTTACATGAGGCTTTCGCCATGTATATATTGTTTCTACCATTAAATCAATAAATTTTAGCATTTGAATAAATTTTCGCCACGTGCAGCTGTTGCTGCTGGTTTTTTCTTCAATAGGACCAGCGCTGTGTTTTTGGTTTTGGGTGGTTTTTTAAGGGGTTTTTGTTTGAGCCGGGTTTTGTGGCAACCGATTTCCTCTTGTATTGTTTTTTTTCTCCACCCGAACTTATTAGTGCGTCTTGCACGGATTTATTGGTTAATAATATTTTGCTGATTCAAAAAAAGATAAAATGTGATATAATGTGACTTATTGATCCAATAAAAAATATCAATTTACTTGTGCACATTAGACAATATTTTTTTTATTTTTATGAATGAGTGTTTAAGTAGGTTATAACTAAAAAATGATTAAATACATTCTAAGGTGATGTCGATAAAAACATGCATTAAAAAAATTACTAGGTGTAATAAACAACTCTTATAGGCATTTGTAAGAACACATAATACATTTTTTAGGATTGTTTTTTTTTTTTTTTTTGGAAACAATTTTAGAAGGAGTGTGTTGGTAAGTGATAGTTAAAAATTTGATAAATACACCTTAAAATATATGTTGCTAAAATACTCATTCATGAAAACTGATGAGTGTGTTCTTGCAAAATACAAATTATACTTCTACTATATAAGAAAGATTATTTATAAAAGGTTTTGTTATAAATTACCTATGAAGGTGTCTTTTAGCAACTCACACCTCAATGTGTGATTTTCACTTTTTAGTTATAACTTTGTTAAAAGACACCTTCATAAAAGGTGTCTGCTAGCAAAAACCCATTTATAAAATATACTAGGAAAGTACAATAGAACCTAGATATTTCAATAAAAAAAAAATTATCAACCAAAAAGAAAAATCAATTAAAAAATAGATGGGAAAGAGGAGAGAAAGCACCGAATGATACAGGGACTTGTGATTAGGAAGAGGTGGTTGAGACTTGAGACTCAAGATCGAGATATAAGGGAGTGATAAATCTGAGCATCAAAGGTATGTGTCCCACTATGCTTCCCGGACTCTATTCCCATATTAGAAAATTATTAGTCTTGGATATGACTTTGGTTTGTTTTATTGGAGTAGCATATACATATCTCTTTTTCAGATGAAAATTAAGATATGCTGTTCCACATGCTTTGAATTTGCTACGGTTTCTTGATTCTCATAATAGACTATTAACACTTGTATATTTATAATGTGTGAGAAAGTGTCAAGTGATGTATGTAATAACTAATAATTGACCATATAGATAATTATATAGGGAGAAGGACATGAGAATGAGAAGTCGGTCGTCAAACAAGTATGTGGGATAGAGTTTTAAGAGTACACTTATTTTTAAGAATTTATATTAAAAGTAAATTTTTTTAAGATCATGTTAACTTGCACTTTAAAGACACATGATGAACAGTGAGTGTTTTTATGAGTTAGATGAATGACTTCACACCTCAAGATATCATTAAAAAATATTTAAGAAAAAGGTTTTGAAAAGCAAGCAAAATATTTTTGAAAACAAAATGTTGTTTTGATCAATCAATCCAAGATTTGAAAGAAAAATAAAGTAGTTTTGAAAACTTTTTGAAAAATAAGATGGATTAAATAGAAAATTTAAAACATTTCAAACCTTTGTATTTAAATTCTTTCAACAAAAAAAAACTTTTGTATTTAAATGTTTCAACTTTCAACCATTGAAGATCTTTACTCAGACACAATTAAGTGCATACTCGAGAGATCAAAGCTTTGATACCAATTGAAAGTGGAGGAATCACGAGAAATGAGGTTTAAATTATATTGATCATTTTTTATTTATTTTTAAAAAGCATGTTATGAAAGATCTTTTAGATATATCTTCCTTGACATGTTTTCCTAACACGTAGTTTTCTTTATCGAATCACTCAACGCTACTGAGAAATAAAGTATAGTTATAATTAAACCACATATAACTTTGTACATCTAAATAAAGAGAGAAAGGAAGAGGAAAATACACGATATGTTTATACCAGTTCACAATCTAACCGAATGTTACCTCTGGTCTCCTCTAACGAGAGATTTTACCTTAGTGCATTAGAGAATTTAATCTGCTATAATCTACCGATTACAATCACCATAACATGTTCTGCTTAACCGGCTATATACTGAACTCCCCACAAGGTATATGATTCCTAAGTCATTTGCACTGGGTTTTTTTTTGGCTTCAACAAAGTCGTTCAGTCTACAACAAATTTTCTAACTTAGTATGAATCTACATTGTCTTCTCGAATATCGTGACCTAACTTAGTCTATTAAGGAGTTGTGTATTTAATGTCTCTGTAGATCCCTTTTTAAATAAAAGGTTGTTGCCACTACTTGCCCGTTTACAATAAAGCTGAGTTTGTTTCTGAGTGATACAAAGTCAGAGAGAGAGATCATGTTTGCAGAGGTATTAGAGATGTGTTTGCAAAGAGGTATATTTATGGACAATAGTGACAACGCCTCACACGTTTAATGACTAAAATAGTTGTTTGTTCAATTTAATTGATCACTCCCCCCCGTCTCTTTATAAGTGGACTATCTGTCCTTAAAAAATTGACCCCCCTTTTTTTTTTTTTGTTGATAGACGAAATGACAAAGTCATTATAAACTCACACACACAAGTGAAGGTACCGGGGTTCGAACCCCGGTCATGGCATCCGACCTAACAATTTCAGCATTTTTCCAGTTGAACTATGACTTTGGATAAAAAAATAATAATAATAAATACTTGATAATATATTTTTTAATTATACTCTCTAATTAATATTACTTGTTTCACTTACAAGTCAATATATTTCACCAACACATTATTGATAAATGTAAAGACAGAAATACTTGATAAGAATGATTCAGTAAACATATTATTTCATCTCTTTTATTAATACGTTTAAAATGGTCTAACAAGTCACTCATTATTATATGCAACAGAGACAATAATACTTTTCAAACAATACTTGTTATAATGTATGTTTGGTACTACTACTACTCCACTCATTCTTAAATACATATTCATACATATCAATGCACATTTTTTACCATTTAAATATTTAATTATCTATAATAAAAATTACAAAAAGTTGATTATTGAAAATATTCATTAAGACAAATCGAACATCCTGTCTTTAAACAGAAGTAAAAAATACTGTCAAAATAGATTATGTAATAGTACACATAATCAAACTAAACACATATTTATGAACGAAGGAAGTAGTATTTCGATGAGTCGGATAAAATCACAATGACACTGATTTTGTTGAAGCTACATGCATGTTTAGTGTCACAGTAAGTTGATTGAAATCATGATGAACTATCGTAATTTTACAAAAACAATACTCTATAATTTATGTAGAATTACAACGACTTCTCTAAGTTTAGCAAAATTTTAAAAGTAGTCTTATAATTAAGGACGAAGGGGGAACTTCCAAAATTACGGGTCATCGTGATTTTATTAATTCATTATGATCAAAACAAGAGTTTTGTTAACGAGTGTCACCGAGACACTCTTTAAGCATTTCAATTTTCAACACATTAATTATATACATATTTATTACCTATGGTTCTTAAAGAATGTCATAAAGACACTTGTTAATGTTTCTCTTAAAACAAATTGAGAATATCTAACACACTCGTTAACGTTTCTCTATATAAATAAATTGAGAATGTTTACTATAGTCACAATCACGAGAAGAGTGGGAGCAGTGTGAGTGTGAGACAAGTAGACAACCCACCTTTCAAGTCTTTTGCTTTCTCTTGGTTTATGCTTCTTTTCACAAAACAGGAAACAAAAGCGTCCCATCCCACTCTCATTTCATTTACCGGGTAATAAATGTTTCACTCTCCTTTAAATTAATTAATAGTAGTAATTCAACACCACATCATTTTCCTTCATCAACTCCCATTCCTTTTCACCCTTTACATCATGCTAAAGTAAAAAAATATCCCCCCCCTCACGGGACACTGGTTTTAGCCTCAAACAAAACCCTCTCAACCATTCACAACACCACTTGTGCTTTTCCTAGTCCACAAATTTTAATTCAACCGATAAAAAATACTTAAATTATTCAATCCAACATTATGATTGAAGTTTGAATCCTGATTTTATATATATATATATATATATATATATATATAATGTCTTATTATTAAGTTGAACATCTTCGTTTAAACTCATAAGTTTTAGATGAGGTTCATCACTTCGTGGATATCAAATTAATTATTGAAAATATAATACTAAATAAATAAATGTAATGTAGTCTCTCTCCATTTCTCTCTCCGAATTTGTCTTTTCCTTCTGAGAACGAGAATGGCGAAAGAGCTTCTTCTACAACTTCATCTACTTCTTCTTCTCCCAGAACAACGGTGTCGTTTTTCAACTCCTTCACCATTCTTCAACTTCTCATTCTCCACTCTCTAACTCTTCTTCTTTCCATCTACATTTCAAATTCTTCCGATCCATTCATCTTCTTCAACTTCTTCCTCTTTCTTGCTTCCACCGACTCACACAACTTAGGTACATTTCATCTCTTCCTTCCAATTTTCCAACTGATTCAACTTATTTCCATGCTTCCTTCATATTTCTTTTATCAAATTCTTAATTCAATTTTTCCTTCTTAAATTCTTCTGCATTTGACTTTTTTCCTGCACTTTTTGATCTGTGAACTGTAACTATTTTTTCTGCTAGTTATTTTCATTACTGCTTAATTTATTGCTATGTCGTGTGTTTCTATGAAATGTAGTTGAGAAAGCAACACATAGTTAGTTAATCTAAATCTCAGTATTTTCTCAAATAGTTGGTACTGCTTCACTAGGTTAATTCCTATAAATGGAAACTTAAAGATACTAGTACTAGTTTATGTGAATCATTTTTATGCTTGAACTTAGAACACTAATTATTCAAATTTAGGGATCTGTTGTTAATTATCGATTATATTAGCAATAATATAGACCAGATACATCGGTTATTCAACGAACCTAAAAAAAATTATTTGTTTATATTTGAGACTAGAGGGAATATGCTTTATGCTAAACTGTAATTAGAAGTGTTAAACTTAGTAATTTTTTTTGTCTAAATTATGTGACAGATTACTGATTTTGGTTTATTTTCGGGTTTGATTACATTGTGTAGTACTTATCTTATTCTACCATAAGTGAGGTGAAAAGGAAAAATGTTATGTTGATGAGTACAAAGTATATGCATATCTTGACTAACACAATTGTTTTGGTTTGTACTGAAGAGAGGGATTTTTTTTTTTACTAAATTGATGACATGGAGCAGTATGAAGTACTTGAGCAAATTGGAAAAGGTGCTTTTGGTTCAGCTCTTCTTGTGAGACATAAACATGAGAAGAAAAAGTAAGAAATGGAGCCTACCTTGGCTTTTTTTTTGCTTCCTTAAATTATGATGTATGAGATCTTATGTATCATTATTAGGAATGCTTTTTTTAATGATGGGTTTTGATTATGTAGATATGTGTTGAAGAAGATTAGACTTGCCCGCCAAACGGAGCGGTCTCGCAGATCTGCTCACCAGGAGGTTCGTGCTTCTTAGTCGTGATTGAATTAGTGAACTGACTTAGGTCATGTTTGATATTATCTTCTGGCATAAGCACTTGTGAGACTGTTTCGGAGAACTTATGAAAACAGCTTATAGCTTATCTGAAGATAATTTAACTTTATTTTATCTGTTGTTATAAAACAGCCCATACATAAGCGCTTATGCCATAAGCTGCAAATTAAGCCGTTTATACAAACATGGCGTTATTATCTTGTGTTGTTTTGCTGTATTGTAAAATATTTTCCTCTGCATGCTGCATGTTTCCTTGTGCATCTGTGTTGTAGTTCTTGAGAAATTTCATTCGCTAGATGCTAAAGAGTCTAAAGATAGGTTTCTAACCTTAATATTTACATTAAGCAGTAAACTTCATGAAAACTTATGTTGACCACATTGCTTGTTGTGAAATTGTCTGTGGATATGATTCAAGATGATTCTAATGTGTTTCTTATGGCATGTGTAGATGGAGCTTATCTCTAAATTACGAAACCCATTCATTGTGGAGTATAAAGATTCATGGGTAGAAAAGGTATATTGCATCTTAATTTTTACATCTTTCCATTTTGTTGATTAGTTATAAGAGTGGCTGAAACGTCTTGTTTTTTTTTTTTTTTTTTTT
>Ga0228710_1011314_pt1 | contig 11567 bp, 4 predicted proteins | sample MedpolnodulmetaG_FD_177995 | JGI IMG/M metagenome (GOLD analysis project Ga0228710, IMG submission 177995) | Root nodule microbial communities from Medicago polymorpha collected in Santa Monica, California, United States - pink nodules | ecosystem: Host-associated > Plants > Roots > Nodule... | reverse complement strand
ATATATATATATATATATATATATATATATATATATATATATATATATATATATAACGAACTTTAAAAAATTATGGATTTGAAGAAAACATAGTAGATTTAGTTGAGAACCATGCAAAAAGCATATGAGGAATTGCACTAAATTTTTTCCTTATTTTAATATCATGTGGCGGATTTGAAGGAAAGCTTGGTTAATTGTTTTTTTTTGAATAAAAAGCTTGGTTGATTGTTGAATTCTGTTACTAGTCTTCCTATAAAATAATTTTTATACAACATACTTTTCTATTAGGGATTTTATGGCATACTATTTTTTTTGGATTAATTAACCCGTAACTCCTTAAATTATTTGAGAATTTTAAATAGTTCATTAAAAAAAAGTTTTTTTTTTTTGAAAGATTGAACTAAAAAGAGCTTTAGTTATATCCTTAAACTTTTTTTTTCTTTCAATTAGGTCCATAAATTAGTTTCCAGTTTGGAAATAGGTCCCTAAACTATGAAAATAATATTTTTTTCCCTTATAAAACTATTAAATTTGGTGTCAAAGCTTAGTTTGACATTTGATGTCAACGAATAGTAATATACACACACTTCTCAACTACTTTCAAATTGTTTCAATACAAAAATTTCTCAAGATTTGTTTTTGTTTGAAAAAACTAAATTAGACATTATGTATAAGTTCTCATTAGACATTATTTTCTTCAAACAACTATGATTCAGTTCACTCTAATTGTAAGTAGCATGTCTAATAAACTAAGCTAAGGAATGTATTCATTCCTTAAACTTTCATATATTTTTTTGTTTAAGAAATCCTTAGACTACTAGATTGATTTCTTGATTTCAATCGCTAAATTCTCTTTCAATATTTAATCATCTTCTATTTGAACTTAATTGTACATGTTAGAACAAATGTATTTAATAGAAATACAAGGATAAAATAAACTTAAAACACCACATAACATTATTTCAAACCAAATAGTCATGTATAAGTGTAATGTGGACTCATCTTTTTCCAATTCACTCAATAAGGTTGATATCAAGTGTGCATATAAGATATAGAGGATAAGTCATGTAATAAGGTTGGAGCCGTACTTCTTGACGAGTAACATCACAACGAAGATGACGACAACAACAACAAATTTCATGTAATTAATTGACCTTCTGGGATGGGGTGAAAAGAGGTAAAAATAAAAAAAATAGAGCCAAAGTTTGAACGGGTTAAAACTTAAGTCAAAAGTTAAACCTTGTTGTATTATTTTTGCTAGACGTTGATATTTCTTTTCTGATAAAGAAGGAGTGATTTTTTGTTTTTGGTATAAGAGTTGTTGATCTTTTTAATATCAGACTATTTAAGAACACAATAAACCGTAAACCTCATCTCAAAAGAAAATAAATAAATAAATTGTAAACCTCTTCCTATTAAAAAACAATCAAAATAATTCCGAACAAAATAAAGAAGAAAATAAATGTATTGTTTTTATTGGTCTATCGTTTGTTTTTATTGCCACATAACATTATTTCAAACAAAATAGCCTTGCTTAATTTTCCTTTGTGGTGCGTAGAAGCAAGAAGGTGAAGGAAAGCAAAAGTTGTTTTGGCTGCAAGGGTTTTGAAATTAAGCTTGAAGATGGGGTCGTTCTTGGAGCTAGTGAAAAAAAATCCAGAAATAAAACAAGAGAGTTCCTTAGATTTTAGACCTCCAATTTGGGTAGTTGAATTTATGCAATATGTGTGATAACAATTGATTTAGAACAGTTATAACATAGCTAAAACTGCCCTTATTTAATTGTTCTAAAACCGCCCTTAAATTCAATGTGTGTGTGATAACTATAGTTGTTCAAAAACCCAATTGGGTTGGCCTGGTGGTATTGGCTTGAAACATGAGAGTGTGCTCTTCCTCAAGGTCTCAGGTTCGATTCTCTCCGGTGTCAATTAGGATGGACTAATTTAGTTTCTTCAAAAAAAACTATAGCTGTTCAAAAACTGTTCTGATGAGTTTGGAGAAAGATTTTGAAGACGCAAATGGAAGCAAAGAAGCAAGGATGTCTAGTGACAGAGGGAAGCTAATTTGATACTCAAGGTGTAAGCAAACACTTTTCTATAAGAGGGATGAAGAAGTAAGGATGTCTCTTCATCCAACAATGAAATTGTTCTGGTTTGGTTAAGGCTATGTTTGGTTGATCACATAAAGTAGAAGGAAAGAAAGGGAAAGGAAAGAATGTGAAAGGAAGGAATGAGAGTAGAAAGTGAGATGATTTTATTAGTTGTTTGGTATAAGAGAAAGAGGAAGGAAAGAAAGATAAAAAATTAAAAATTAAAAAATGTTAAATTTAGTAAATTACATAACTACCCACATGTTAAATTAATATGCATATACTTATATTAATATATATTTAATGTTAAACCCAAAAAATGTACCAAATAAAAAATAAGAACATAGGAATAGTAACAAATAATTATTAAAGGTAATAAAGTAAAGACATAGTACCATGCCGTGCAAAGAATAAAAGTTTTACATTATAATTTTTTGTGCTTTGTTCTTGAAACTTGATACTTCTTCTCTTGCAGTGAATACATAGGAATAGTACCATGCCCACTCACCTAAAAAACAAGCGCCGGAAATTAAAAAAACTGATGAACATTATAAAGGTAATAAAGTAAGGGTATTTGTGACTTTTCATCTTAAAAATGAGTTTCTTCTCCACTTTCTGCTCAAACCAGTGTGGAAACAATTTTAGTGTGGGCCCCATCAAAGATGCTTCTTTCCCATGTTTTTCCATGGTGTTCCAAACTATGGAAATCTCTCCTTTCCATTTTCTTTCTCTCCACTCGCAATCTTTCCTCCCTCCATCAGTGGAAACAAAAAGACCCTAAAAGATCAACACACATAATGTTTTTTATTATATGATAGGCTTTCCTTATTTATCTTTAGTAGTATTGACATGACTAACTCATGTTTTACATGCTTTTACACACACATATATACTATATATAACAACGAGTCTTGTCAGAACACTTGTTCAATATAATAAAGAATGTAGCTTTTATATGTATTTAGTCCCTGCAAATAGATGTCATTTAAAAAATTGTCTCTGTGTTCCTTAATCCTGGCATTTTGCCCTGTCAAAATTTAATCATTTAAAAATTAGTCCCTCAGTGACGTGGCAGTGATTAAGTGGGGAGAGGGAGGAAATTTTAAGTGATTGCCAGGATTAAGGAATACAGGGACCAATTTTTAAATGACCCCTATTTGCAGGGACTAAACACGTATAAAAGCCAAGAATATATAATGAAATGCAGGAAAAGTAATCATGAAGTGAATCTAATCTTAGCAAGGAAAAGGAGTGAAATTTTAAGAAAATGATTGTTACTCACTTTGTATATGGTAGCCTGTTGTTCATAATAGTGCCTTTTTCTTGAACAATAGCTTTCATTGGTAGCCATTAGTAATAGGTGAATAAATATGAAGGGACTGAAGTTGATGAGGCTATTATGCAGATAATGGCAATATTGAAGTCAGTGAAAATATTGATTTTGAGATATGAAGAGTTTAATCTAGAGATGACAATTAAAGCAAGGTTCAAAATAATACTATCAAAGGATCAAATATTGAGAATTGTTTTAGTTGTAGGGAGGTTAATGATTCTCATTTTGCAATGATTGAATGAGTTGGTTTGTGCTGAATTTATGACAATATCTATTTTGAACCTTGAAGATCTGCACAAGGGAGTAAAGTACTTGGCTACTTAAGCATCAAATACTTAGTAGAAAGAAAAGGCCAAATTTTCATCATAATAGTGAAACTAGGGTCTAGTACACGGTAGCAGTTGGAAAAAGAAACAAGACAAAATTACAATATTGAACTTGCATTAATATTATGTAAGAGACCTTGGTTTGTATTCCTTCTTCTCATTCTTTTAGTCCTTTCTCTAAACTTAACTTGACATTAGGAAACCAAACTGATCATCTAGCATTTCTCCAATTCAAAGAATCTATTTCCAGTTACCCAAATGGAGTCTTAGATTCTTGGAATATATTCTTCTATCCACTTCTGCAACTGGCATGGAATCACATGCAACCCCATGCACCAAAGAGTTACAACTTACAAAGTTGAACTTACAAGGATACAAGTTGCATGGATCCACCTCACCTTAAAGCTGCATTCAACTTTTGCTCAGCAATAACTTGTTTGCAGGAGAAATATTCCTATAAACTTGACAAATTGCTTGAATCTTAAGTCTTGCACTTAAATAGAAACAATCTAACTGGCAAAATAGCAACTGAAATTGGTTCTCTTCAAAAACTTATTATAGCGAACATTTTGAAGAAAACAATTTAATAGGAGGAATCTCACCATTCATAGGTAACCTTTCTTCCTTGATAAGTTTTGGGGTTGTTTACAATAACTTAGAGGGAGATATACCACAAGAAATATGTCGCCTAAAAAACTTGAAAATAATAACTGTTGCTGCCAATTAACTATCAGGTACATTTCCACCGTGTTTCTACAATATGTCGTCTCTTATTCTGATCTCAGCTGCAGAGAATCGCTTTAGCGGCTCTCTTCCATCAAATATGTTCCAATCTCTCCCTAATATCCAATCTTTTGAAATAGGCGGGAATCAAATCTTTGGTTCAATCCCAACCTCCATTGAAAATGCTTCTACTTTGACATTATTTGACATTGGTGGAAACCTTTTTGTTGGACAGGTTCCAAGTCTAGGGAAGCTAAGGATTTAGAGTTTTTGAAAACATTGACAAATTGTAGTAAGTTACAAATTCTTAGTTTAACTGCTAATAATTTTGGAGGTTGCCTGCCAAAGTCTGTGGGGAATTTATCCTCCTAACTTAGTTATCTATACCTTGGGGGAAATGAGATATCAGGAGAAGTTCCTGCAGAGTTAGGAAATCTAGTAACCCCTAAGGAATTATCCAAAATAACCACTTTGAAGGAATTATTCTGGATACTTTTGTAAAGTTCCAAAACATGCAAGTGTTAGATTTGCGTGAAAACAAGTTGTTGGGAGATATACCAGCTTCCAAAGGCAACCTTAGTCAATTGTTAGATTTGCGTATGGCAGAAAACATGTTAGAAGGACTATTGCTGGGGGAAGCCTCTAGCTCAAACTTTCAACATACCTGATTCAGTGGTTCAAACTCTCCATGCTTCCTTAAGTTCCTATATTTCAAATCAACAGTGGAGCATTCCAACTGAATTACTTCACTCTTATCCTGATCTGAGAAAACTTGCAGTACAAGTCACTCTTCCCATCCTTAACAAAGTTGATAGTTTAGATATGCTTATTTGGAATTACTTCATATGTCAACAGGTAATTTATCTCTCAAATAAGCATATGAATTCAAAAAGCATAATTTTCCAAAAATTCCTTGAGCCAAGGAGATATGGTCCAAAGATATCCCTCCTTCTAAATCTCTTCTAGTGTGGAGACTCATGCTTGACAAACTCCCTACTCATGAGAATTTATCTTTAAGAGAAGGTTTACTAATCCTTGAGGAGGTTTTGGTTTGGTCCCCTTTCTCTCTTTTGTTTCCTCCTTTTGCTTTTGGTAATATAGGGGTTTTCCTAGCTCTCTGCTAGGCTTCCTTCTTGCTTAAAAAAAATATAATGGAAAAAAAATGAATATAATTTTTTTTACCGTAAATATCTTATTTTCTAGAATACAAAATCAATTTTAATGCAATTGTGTTAAGTAATTTATTGGTTAACATTTTTTAGTACATTACTTTTATATTTGTAAGTATTAAAAAATTATATTATTTTTAATGGATATATTCTGTAAAAATGATTTTTTCTTAATTAAAGATATTTCCCAAAAATTAAGGATTTCATCGGATTCATATTTTAGAGGATATAAAATTATATTATTTTTATAATTTTTTTTGACAAGATGAGAACATATTTATTGTTTATTATATTTATGTATAATTTTAATTTTTCTTTCAAAAAAAAACTTCTAATTTAAATATATTATTATATACTAAATTGTTCATGCAATTTTTTACACAATTTGTCGTTTACTTTTTTGGTGTACATTTATTTTAAGATTTGTAAGTATAAAAAAACTCTCATGATTATTATATTTTTAATGTATGTTTCCAATGAATTATAAACATAAATTGGTCATTTATTAAATATATTCCTTGAAAATTTAGGATTTGATTACATTCTAAGTTTAGACGATAAAATTTTAAAAAATTCTTATATTGGTGACAAGATGTGAACATATTTAATTACTAAAAAATAAGTGTGAACACAGTTATTGTTTATTTTTTTAGGGGACATTTATTGTTTTCCATTATGTATAATGTTAATTTCTAATTTTAAAATATTTTTAATAGGGACCTAAACGGGTATTTTATACAATTTTTTTATGCATTTTATTATATACTTGTCTGGCCTAAACATATTCAAATGGACCCCTTGTTTGGTTTGAATTTTGATATTTTTAAATTAAAAGTAGGAAAAGATTACGATTCTCCATTCTTATGAAGTTGTCCAAAACATGTTACTGTTATACACTTTTGGGTGGAACAATGTAGCCTTTACGTACAAATCAATCATTTTTTTTAAATGCATTACTCATCCTTCTAAGTTTAACTTCAACTGAAGGTGAGGGGAGATCACATGCTTTCACAAGTTGGTGATAGTGAACAAACTCTCACAACTGTCCGTTTTTCTCAAACTCATTGTAAACTCCGTTGATGGTCCATATTTTAAGTTCAACAAATTTTCATCTTCATCTTCTGTTATCGTGTCAAAGGGTTGGCCTTTGAAAATCAACTTCGTTGGATGTCACTAACAACAAAAGATCAATTGCAAGTAGATCTCTCATCCATGACAATATATCTGAATTCAAATGCTTGATTTGTATAGACAAAATAAATAATAGAGTTTAGTCGTTTGATTTGTTTTCAATAATCTACTATTCTAGACATACATTAAAAAAAAAAATTGTTTGATTTTTTTTACATTTCAACTTGAATGAAATGTGTTATAATATGTGTTTTATTTTTAAAAATAAAACCTCAACTATGCATATCTTTTTTGCCTAATCGTATTACATAGTTATGTAAAACATGTTAGATACTTTATCCATGATAAATAAATTCAATGTTCCTTTCAAGATATAGGTACCATGTATCTCCAATTCTTAACATCGATCACCTAATATCATTTCATTGATTTAATATAAAGACCAATGGTTAATGATTTCTATATGCCTATAATTAAGGGTGGCTTTGTTATTTTAACTTCATAGAGCGATGAAGATATTCTTGACCTTATTTTAAGAAAGATATGATGATTTTGAACACTTGAAACATATAATCTTATTTTTATTTTCTATCAAATCAAACAATGATATTGGTTTTGATTTTTCTCTATATTCTTTACTTTCAAATAACCTAGTTAAATATACAAATGATTCAAATCATGTGGGATAACAAATGAATGAAGTATTTAGATTTTATAATATAGATTTTAATTCTTGTTGTTAGAAATGGCTCATGATTTAGTTTTTTTTAGAGAAACAAGCTTAATGCATTTCATTAATAATAATAATAGATTCAATACATGTTGGAATGTGAGAGTAAATGCGGAAACTAGTGTCCGACAAAGCCGCCTTAGCTAAGCTATGAGCAACTTCGTTTGCCTGTCTCTTAATAAACTTAACATGAGAGTTCATAAGATCAGTGCAAAGGAGGTTTACACAATGTGTGATGATGACGCTAAGATCTGATACATCAGTTTGCTTCCCATAAATATTGTCCACAACCGTCTTTGAGTCAACTTCGAAATCCATATTCCAAAGATGGAGATCCCTTACCCATTCCATAGCTTTTAAGAGTTCGATAGCCTCCCCAATGTCAACATCAGTGATAGGAGAAAACCATTCTGTTCGAGCCAACACAAAAGCTCTTTTTGCGTCTCTGATACACATACCTATACCCACTATGTCTAGAGCTTCAAAGAAAGAAGCGTCAACATTGCACTTATACCTTGTTGTTGTCGTCGTTATTTTTATTATTATTATTATTATTATCATTATTAATAGATGTGTGCAGATAGATAACTTTTTATGTCAGGGTTGCATACATAGTTTAACTAGGTTTCCTTTATTGCTATCAATATATCTACTCTAATGAATAAATATTCTATGGCAAATTAGATTTTCTACTTAATAGAACGAGTCAGATAGACATGTAATGAAAAGTTTAACTATATTCTTGTTTGTGTTATATACGTGAATTCAGGAAAGCAATAAAAGTGTTGATAAGGATAATAATGACCATGGTGAGGAAGATAATAAAGATCCTACATATAACAGTGAGAGGGCTATCATCATTACTCTAACAAATTAAATAGGTAATTTATATTTCGTTTTCTATAATTTTCTCTGTTCAAATATTTCTCATTTCACTTTTTTGAATGATATTAATACCTTCTTGTTTAATATAGTGATGTTTTTTTTTTAAGCAAAAGAAAGGGTGTAGAGGGGTCTCCTAATGCAAAACCCCAATCATGTATTAAAAGAAATAAAAACAAAGAGTGAGGGGGGACAAAACCAAAACCCTCAAGAAATTAAAAGCGGATACATGGAAAGAAAAATAGAGATAAAACCCAAAAAAAACAAGAGAGAAGAGAACCACTAATTAAAGGGCTAGCGAGGCGAATGGCTAGAAGCACCCACCTTGAAACCCTTGCTCGTGAGTGACTGCTGCTTCTTGCTCTTCTTCTTTCTTGGAACCATCGGTTGAAATGGTTGGCCTGTGTCTCTTGTCAAATAAGCAATTTCTTCTATCTGACCCATGTTAGCCCAGGAGTCACTCAAAAAATCTATAGCTTGTTGGGCCACAGAAGGAACAAGTCCTAAAACTTGCATATCATGAATAACATTTGCACTAAAGTTTGACAAGTTAGAGTCTTCACAACTACGGAATTATTCATTCTCAATTCCTGCTCAAAGTCATCGAGTGTATGACCATTACTGTAATCCATATCGGTCACCGCATCACACCAAGGGCCAGTGATACGCATATCAACAAACGAATTGCTCTGTTGGTCCCCGTTATGTATCTCAGCAAGAGTTAAAGTGTCTTCCACCTGCACAGACTGCACATGAAGAGTTTCAACAGGAATAGAAGACTCCTCTTCCACAAACTTAATAGCATCTCCTACATACATTGTAGTTGTCATCTCTCTAGACCTTATAATATCAAAAATAAGTGGATCCTAACAATTTTGCTGCATCCTGAAGGATGCACAATAGCATTAGATGGTGCGACCTCATGCTGGTTAGCCTGTTGAAGAATGAGGTGTTTCATAGTAACAGATGCCTCACCCTTGTGAGCATTCTCTTTTTGTTTCCTAGCAACCTCTTTGGAAGCATTATGATTGTTATGCAATCACTTACATTGACCAATGGAATGACCAATTGTAGCACAGTTATTACAATATTCAGGAAGCCGTTCATAATGAATTTCAACATAAAAGGAAAACCCTTCACGTTCAACCATAATCTCATTAAAAATTCTTTGGGGAAAGGTCAAGATCAATCAAGATCCTTGCAAAATGGCCAAAAATGCGATTCTTAGTCGCATCATCTAAAGTCAGAGGAGTTCCCAACCCATTAGCAATTTCAAACAGATTGTATGCCTCCAATATAGTGATGTTTTGATTGTAAGTCCATATACTAGAATAACAAGTAAATAAAGATGCCTTAAAACAATGTGATAATGTTAAGAATGTCTATTTAACAAGCCTTGGTAACTTTGATTCTAAGATATTTTTAATTAGGTTATTTTTAATTTAAGTGTTTTGTGATATTGTGGAATATAGCATTTTAATTATGTATTTTGCATACTCTATTTGAAATCGTTGCATCTTAGAACTATCATATTTTATTGTATATTTTAAATTGGGGTTTCGAGTGTCACATAACGGCCACTCACTTCCTTAACCATTTTAAAAATAAAAACGAAAGTTGTTAAATGAAAATAAAGACTTCCATTAAAAATTAGAAAAAGTAAAACGGTGGACGGTGGCTATTTTTTTATTAAAGGGTAAGTCGTTGGTGGTCGTCGTAACTTATCCTAATATAATTATGTAATAAAAAAGTTGCACTTGTTTGGTAATTAATTTAGTTAAATTGTGATTTTAATATCTAGACAAAATATTTTATTTAAGTGGTTTGTTTTGCTTAATATTTGCTTTGAACTTTTAATATCAGCATCGCAATCATAAAATTAATTCTTTAGTGATATGAATCCACTTGGGTTGACATAGGTGGTATTAGTTTGAGATTTTGTAGTGTATTTTTTTTAAGGTATCATGTTTAATTTTCCCCGGTACTAATTTTGATAGATTACTTTGACTTCTTAAAAAAAAACTTTATAGCAATATGAAAATATATTATTGTTTGCTAAATTATCAAGTTTCCTCTCTCAATGATATAAATATATCTAAATATTTTAATAGGTATAATGAAGAACATTATTGAACTCGGTTCTCATTATGGGATGCATGTGCAATGAGATAAGTTTATTTTTATAAATCGTGTGCTGCTACGTTTGGTGCTACTACCGTCATGTATCTGATATTTTTATAAATAAAATGAGATAAGCTTATTTCTGTAAAAATAAAATAAAATAGTCATTGATTACAATTTAACGAATCCTAACTAAAGAAGTTTACCTCAAAATAAACTATAAGAACATAGATATAGTTAATTAAAGTTATTACAACTTAAAGATAATAGAGTGAGTGAGCATCCCCTAGTGTTTTGTCAAAATCGTGTGCTACTACGTTTGGTGCTATAAAACTTGCTACATGTGTTTTCGAATGCAATTTAAGATTCAAAATACTAGTATTTTACTACAAGTGTTATTGAATACAAAAACTAAAAGACAAATAAATTAAGCGTAAGATTCCTAATTTTATAATCAAGCAATTAGACTCATGTGGTTAATAAACTTTGCCAATTGATAGATTGTTCAAGAAAATTATGATTGTGTTCTGTCATGTAAACAAGACTCTACATTAGTTGGTTGATGAGCAGGGACGGATCCAGACTTTAGGTATATATGGAGCTAAAATTTGAAATAAATAATAATGCAAACTAAATGAATTTTTTTTAATCGACAAATATTATTCTCATCGAGATTGTGTAAGAAACACAAAAACTCGCAGGTCAAATAATCTAACATACCTCATTGTTTGCACTTATTTGTTTCCACAAAGATCTGAAAGCTCTTTTAACTTAGCAAATTTTGGGCCAGATAGCACATTTGTAACATAATTCTTAAGTTGAGTGTGTAACGCCACTTCCGGTGTAATATTCCGCGTTTTAGTTCAAGATGTTTTATCCGTTAGCTCGTCTCATGCGCATTTTAGACCGAGGGGCATGTTGGTAATTGTACGTAGGAACTATTTAAGTGTGTTTTGGACCCAAATCCTTCATTTGAAGTTGCTCTCCCTCTCTCTTAACTCAAGGACAGAATCTGTCCTCTCTCCCTCACACTCTTGTAGCTCAGCTCTCTCTCCCTCTCCAT
>Ga0228710_1011313_pt1 | contig 11567 bp, 8 predicted proteins | sample MedpolnodulmetaG_FD_177995 | JGI IMG/M metagenome (GOLD analysis project Ga0228710, IMG submission 177995) | Root nodule microbial communities from Medicago polymorpha collected in Santa Monica, California, United States - pink nodules | ecosystem: Host-associated > Plants > Roots > Nodule... | reverse complement strand
GATGAGACATAATGCCTCAGTGAGTTCTACCTAAATCCTAGGCTATAGGTAACCGCGGGGGAAAGCCTATGGTCACCCTGTGTCTACAATACAACCTGGCGGTTGATTATACGTGTGTGGATCATCATTTCCTAGACGGTCATGCATACTAGGTCCGTCATAGGTTCATCTTAACTTGTCATATGGTCTTGTCATGTACATATACGTGTCATGGCAGTCGAGGGATCCTAAGACCGCTACGCCAAGGTACGCTAAACGCATCGAGGCCTAACATAATATTCATGACACGCTCCTGAACCGGACGATCGGGGAAGACCTAAGGTCGTCAACGGTATCACTTCATAGCTTTCTCTATTTACGAAGCCTGCACATACCTAGCATCATATCATAATCATATCATGTCATAGCATATCGTATAAGGGTGTGACATATAATTATCTGAGTTCATTTTATAGAGTGTATCGGGTGGAGTAACCCCGAGTACAATCCCATACATGACCGATGAAAACCTAGCTAAGGTACATCGGACTCCCTCGGTGACGTGCGGGCCCCCCTTGCGGAGCTTATCCCATTCTCCTGGCGAAAACCTCTTGAGATCCCAACCTTGCGTGGATCGCAAGAGACACGGCACCTACATCTTAGTTAATATCATAAACAATCGTGGAAACATAAACGTAGTCATAGCGGGTCACTACCTAACACGCCTTAGAGACGTACTAAGATACTCTAACCCATCAGTAGATGGGGCTCTAGGTATTCCACACGCCCAGATATCAGTTCCTACCCAGCATAAACATATAGCCCTCGGAAGCCATGGTCCATTGAATTGGCGAGTGTTGTCCATGCAATTTATATAAAGGAATCGCGCCATGGGAATGCATGTTATCGACTTGATATTAAAGGTCTTCAGCACCGATGTTATAAAGTGGTGATGGTTTGTAAAAACAGTTCCGGACGGCACTCTGGGCCCCGAAGAAATATTTTCAGGCATGCTGTCAAAGTGTTGTACGCTTAAGCGTGCTCCCAAGCGTGCAGTTCGCTTGCCAGTACGCTTAAGTGTACCTGTAAGCGTACAGGGCCTGAGTTACGACGTTTTGCACGCTTGAGCGTGCAGTGCACGCTTAAGCGTGCATTCATCAGTCCAGAAATGCAGAAAATCGTATTTTGGTGCCTAAAACCCAAATTCAAGTCTTTGGTGCTCACAATACACCCATGGTACCTGGAAAACAGTTCAGAGACATTGCATGGCAACAAATTACACACATTCAACAGAATCATAGTAAAATCATGGCATTTACCCTAGGTTCATAAAGTCTCTAACTATCCACTTATCTCACAAGATTCAACACAACCCCAAGGGTGATTTGCTAGCTAAAGAACTCACCTGCAGAAACTTAGTGACATGCACACACACACACACAAGGCTGGTCTTGATCCACTCTAAAGAATGAGAAGGAAGAAACTTGAATGAGTGAGTGTTAGCTTGCTATCTACTACATCAACCAAAGCTTCTAGCATGCAACATGATCTTTCACCAAGTTGGGAGGATTGAATTGATGGAGAGGAAAAGAGAGCTGAGCTTCAAGGGAGGGAGGGAGAGAGGACAGATTCTGTCCTTGAGTTAAGAGAGAGAAAGAGCAACCTAAAGTGAATGGTTTTGGGTCCAAAATCACTTAAATAACCCCTACGTGCAATTACAAACATGCCCCTCGGTCTAATACGCGCATAAGGCGAGTTAACAGGTAAACCATCTTGAACTAATAAGCGGGATATTACAAAAAATCACCAAATTTCTTAACATTGTCAAAATTCCAGATCTGCAATTAGGTAACAATAAACTCTGTCAAAGTGACCAATTTCAACCCAGATAGTTGTCAAAATTCACATACTCTCTCCTTCATTCGAATCTGCAATTTCGAACAACAACGTAAACCCATAAATTAATTCACCTTCTTATTTTCTCATCTCTGAACAACAACAACAAGCCATTTCTCTTCCATTTGGCCATGGTGTTGAGAATCAGTAACACAAAACGAGGTTCTCCACCGTATTCCAGCCCCCCGTTGAAGACTCTCTCCGCGACCACTCCAAATCTGATCCATCATCTCAATCCGATTGCAAGAAGCGTAAACACAAAAGAGAAAAAAGTTTATCGATCTTGTCGCGAATCCCGTTACCAGTTATGCCGACCCACACCGGAATACCAAATTGCCGCTCGAAAACGGAATATCATATTACTGTAACGGTTTCATGCTTCAGAAAGCAAGTGTCTCTATTGCGTTTCCATTTTTTTTACGCTGAAGAATGTGAACGGTGAAAGATATGAGAATTTGTGTTTTGTGTTGTTGATGTGTGTTTGATTGATTCTTTGTTTAAAGACTTCATATGATCTAGAATTTTTTAGGAGAAGTAATTGGGTTTGTTCTTATTTATTTGGATTTTGCATATTATGGATAAACTTTTGGATTTGATGCAAATTATTTTTGGTTTTTCTAGGTTTTTTCTTTCTATCTGGATTTGTTTTTAGTTTTGGATGAATGTATGAAGATGAAGAAGAGAAAGAGGAAGGAAGATGAAGAACTGTGAAAAAGATTCGGGTTTTTAAGTTTGCTGGGTTTTTTTAATGAAGATGATGTTGAAGTTGATGAAAAATTGTAAGGAAGAAGATGAAGAAAGGAAGAAAAAATCAGGTGGTGACAGTGTATTATTACCTACAATAGACCTTCAAAATCCAATGATTTATGTTTTAAAAAATAGATTAAACGATTAAGATTAAAAAATTAATGAGGTTTACGGTGAACCATCTATTAGGTTAGTCTATCTAAGACATTAATTTTTTATACTATAATTTGTAAGGTTAGTCCATATCAATAAATACTTATAATTTATACTATATATAAAGAAAATAACTCATTTCGGCTCTTTTGGTTGACTTTTTCTCTTTCCAAAAGTGCTCTCAATTTTCAATACAAATAACACATGTAGCAAATAACTAAGAATAAATTTAAATATTAAAAAAAAAATGTAACAAACACAATATGAATATATATATATATATATATATATATATGTCTGTTTTTTTTTTTTTTATTTTTTAAAAAGTGTAACAAACTAGATGAGTATATTTATACTTGCTTTTTCAAAATCCCCATTATACCCTTTGAAACAATCAAATTGCAACAAATGTTATGATTATTCTTGCAATCTCTTTTTTGCCTTCTACGCATCCATTCACTCATATCTCAAATAATCAAAGGTACTAATGTTAGAATTATTCTTTCACTTTTGCTCTCTGCATTTTGCATTTCGTTCAATCTCAAAAAACATAATGTTATGATTATATTCTCACTCTCACCCTTTATCTCCTGCATCATTTACTCACAATCCAAATGTCAATTATCTTGTTTGTTCATTTGGATCGATTATACGTGTATGTATTTATGTGTGTGTGAGCGCGTGCGTGTGCATTTAATTATATGTACTAGTTTTAGTGTATAGTTATATGAAATCAATTATTCTTTGTTTTATTAGAAAGGAAAAATAAACTATGGTCATGAATTCAACTCTCAGGTTCTACTTTATGTAACCAAAAAGAAACGGAAAGTAAATTACATATTACCATAAATAAGGCATGTTTGCAAGCCATCCATCGTTGTTTATAAAAGATGACAAAGTATAATAACTTAAGTTTATGTCTTCTGGTTTCTTCTCATAGCTAACACGGTTTGTAGAATTTGTCTCTAGGTCAGTATAATTTAATTAACATTTGCAACAGTGATATCATTCCCAAAGTAAATTATATACAAATTAAGAAAAAAGGTCACATGAGAAAAATATTGAACATTGTATATAATAATAATAATAATAATAATAATAATAATAATAATAATAATAATAATAATAATATACGCATACACTCGTAGGTGAACGGTTTTTCATATATATATAGACACACACACTGAAAAACTATATAGACAATTGATGTGAGTGGTATAGAACAATTTTGATTATCATTATTATAGAAAATATTCATTTAGTTAAACTTACACAATGCCTTTTTATGACCAAATACCCCATCCTAGGGGATCTACCACGAAAAATAAATGTGTCTCTCGATATATATCTCTTGTAAAAGGCCCCTAGGTCTTTCAAGTTTCACACTACCAATTTTAACAACGGACCCTCCTTTAAAAAAATCGTTTGTTTCATAAGGAGAAAGTCAATGATGTGTTGTGACAAAATCATGAGGTCTATTTTTCGCTTGTGTATCATTCATCACACAATTATGCACAAGTGAAAATACATTCTAAAAGTTACTAAATTAATGATTTTATAAGGGTGCTAGACCTAAAATAGAAGTTCCCTTTTCCTTGGAATTAATCTAAAAGTTAGTAGTTGTTTGATTTTAATTTTTTATTTTGGTCCTTGATTTAATTTTGTTCTTGATTTAGGTCTTGACATAAAGTGGAATAAATAAATATGCATGCAATGCAAGGTTCTCATTTATCTTTACATTTGTCCCTAAATACATTCTAAATCACAATAATTAGCAAATAAATATGAAATGCATAAGCTAAAATAAATAAATATGCAATGCAATGCAATATTTTCATTTATATTTAAATTTGTCCCTAAAAACATTCTAAATCACAATAATTAGAAAATCAATATGAAATGCATAAGCTAAAATAAATAAATAAATATGTAATGCAATGCAATATTCTCATTTATATTTAGATTTGTCCCTAAATACATTCTAAAACATAATATGTAAAGAAATAAAGTGGCAAATAAATATAAAGTGCATGATATGATATTAACACTAAATAAACTAAAATAAAGCTAATAAATATATAATAAAAGAAAAAAAATAAAAAAGATGAGATAATAATACTAAGTAAAAAAAACAGCAAGTAAATAAATAAAAAATAAAATGAAAAGAAAAGAAAAAAAAGAGATAATAACACTAAACTACACTAAAATAAAGTAAATAAATGAATAATAAATAAATGAAAGATGAGATGATAATTCTAAAAAAAATTAAAAACAGAAAGTAAATAAAATAAATAATGCATGAAATGAAAATGCTAAAAATAAACTAAATAAAGCAAGTAAATAAAAAAGGAAAAAGTGCATGAAATAATACTAAAATAAATTAAATAAAATAAATAAAGGAAAATAAAAAAGAAAAAAAATGCATGAGGTAATGCTGCATATTTCTAGATATGCTTAAAAGAAAAAAATGACAAAAATAAATAAATAAAAGCTAGAGAAATAATAAAGAAAAATGCAAAAAAAATGAAATAAAAAAAGGGGTGGAGATTTGAAAAAAGGGGGTGTAATAGAAACTGCATATATGACAAAAATGGGTCCCACTAGTCAAGGGGGAGAAGTCAACTTCTTGTTCCCCCGCCAACAAGAGCTTCACGTAAATGTCATGTTACCAAATCTCACAAACTAAAATACCATTTTGATTGGATTTTCACGCTGATCATGAATTGAAGTTTAGATTTCATAGTGAATGTTTGTATAGAGAGAAAAGTGAAAAATAAATTTTGACCCAAAAAAATAAAGCTAAAAAAAACAGTGAATTAAACAAAAATAATTAAAGAGAAATCATTAGTATCAAAACAACAAAACCCACCTTAACTAAGCCTTGAAATGGTCTAACTCACTATTACTTTTTCTTAAGAAGTTATGGTTCTGAATTCACGAATTTGGGTGGTTTTTCTTGAGTTTTTGAGTGTTTTTGGTTTGTTGGAAGTGTTTATGAACTTTTGGTTGAAGAATGGTGAAGTTTCATGGAGAAATGAAGATTTTAAAATTTTTGATGAAAATGGTGATTTTAGCAACCCTAGAATTCGCCCCCCACTCTCTGTGATTTGTTGGGTACTTATAGAGGGAGTGACTTGGTCACCAAGAGTGCAAAAATTAGGTTAAGTGGTGGGTAAGAAAGGGTGGTTTGGAATTTTTGTAAAAATGAGTTTTTTGTGACTTTTTTGGATGATTTTTGGTGGTGAGTGATGATGTGTTGGATAGTGATGAGGTGTTATGTGTCAAGATGATTCTAGATGCACAAATTGTGGTGAAGGAAATGAAATGAGAGTGAAATGTGCATTTTGGATGAATTTGTGAATGTTAGTGTTTTTTTTGAATTTTTGAAATTAATTTGAATTTTGTGATATTTGAAAATAATAAATAATAAAAAAAATGGTGTAAAGTTATGATTTTTGTGATTAGAAATGCAATAGAAATGGAAGGAATTGGAATTAGAATGTTTTGGGGTGATGAACTTGAGAACGAAGTAACAAAATAAAAAATGTTAAAAAAATAAATAAAAATATGCATAAAAAATGAAAAATTTGAAGTTAACTTGGAAAACAAGTAACTAAAATAAACTCATGGAAATGCATTTGGCGTAAAAAAAATGTTTGTTGATTTTTTTGTAAAAATTTTAGAATGAAAAAAATGGGTCAAAAATTGGGGAATGACAAAAATGAATTGAGAAAAATATTTTTTTTATGACATTTAGTTGTTTTTCTATTGTATAAATAACTTATATATAACAATCTAATTAGTGTTATCAATATAATTTTAAAACCAATATTTTAAACAATAAATTAATTAACATATAGCTCTTTATATATTGCTTTTAGAAAATAAAATTAATATATTAACAAACAAAATCACATTCTAAAAAAAAATACATAACATATAAAAAAATCAAACACAATCAAATACACCATTAGAAGATTCACTAAAAAAACGAATCAAATAAAAACAATAAGAATGCATTTCTTGAAATTTGATTTGAATATTATAATTATAAGAGAACTTTTATGGAACTTTTATGGAACACATATAAAACCTAAAATAGTGACAAAATCAAAATGAGTACCGATGAACTAAAAAAATTATAATATGAAATTTACTTGTATATGCCAAAAAATTTATTAATCACAATTGATTGATCTATTATTGTTAAAATAGAAATCAAAGTATGATTATCAACATAACACAAAGTCAAATCAAAGAAAACAAACATCATGGGAATTATATGTTTGTGTGTCCATGTGTGTGCATGCAAACGTGCGTGTGTGCGTGTAGTATTTTGTAATATTTTTGATTCTTTGTAGCTTGTTATGTGTCCAATTTTCTATATTTATGCATGTATAAACATTATATTATTGTTTGTCTTTTAAGCAATATATTTTTGTGACCATCATGTCTCTATCTATTTCCATATATACCATGTTTCTATTCTATTGTGACCATCAAACGGAGGCTTTAAGTTCATGATCATTTATATTATCATTTTTATCAAGAAAATAAATCAAATATGATCGCAAGTAGACACTTACAACGTTGAGGGGCGCTAGTGAGTTGGTGCATGTACCTATAAACACTTCAATGCTCATTGAGGGTTTGAGCAGAACGATGAGTAAAAATTGATAATACAATTTTAATCGGACTTCTAGTGTTTCAGAATGAAAGAGGATGGTGTTCAGTGTTTCAATGTGATCGTACAAAACAATGATCCCTTCGTATGGTTTGAAATGTAACAATTTTTTAAGGAATTTTGAGATGAGAAACTCATTTGTCATGTTAGTAAAAGTGTTGGTCGCTGTAACGCCTTGGTGATTTTTGGAACAAGAACATTCCGATGAAAAAGAATGATGGTAACAACTTAGTGGTGAGAACTACTTCCCAAACCTCAACATACATTCCTATGCAATGAGTCTTTGCGACCTTCACCGTGATGATCACATCTTTTAAAACACTTTTATAATCAATATTTAATAATTTTGTTTCAAATGAATTTATATCACAATAATTTATCGGATTTAAATAACTTATCATTTTCTTTATTTAAAATATGAAAGTTACAAGAGTCAATAAACAAGATAGTAAATTAATAACAAGATGTAGGCAAAAGAAAGTTAAATCAATAACTTTTTCAACATATTAAAAAGTTAGGTCTTGCTAACCAGCGTTCCAAGGGTATTGGTTAAGAATTTCATTAATAGAAACTTTGTCTTGAAAATACAAGTCTTTACTTTTTTATTTAGCAACAATTACACAACTTTTTGATGCAAACTTATTTATTTTAATACTTTAACCAATGTCGCAAGAGCACTCATTAACATTTCTCTTAAAAGTTAGCTATATTATCTCTCTTTACATTTTTCATGGATGCACATCAAATACCAATAATTTAATTGTATATTGTTTGTCATTTATCATGATGATATGCTAAATTATTAATTCACCAAATATTAATGTTAATTAAAAAATCGATAATTAGATATAAATATAGTACTTCATCCGTCTCAAAATATTTGTCACTTTAAAATATCAATGCATCATTTTTTTCTCACTATTAGACCCTTATTTATTGAATTTAATCAAACTTAACTATCTACTAACTACAATTAATAAGGATATATTAGTAAATAATATTATTAATTTTACCATTGAAATCAACACAATTAATCATTTTTTTAAAAACCATACGCAAATCTTAAATGATCAGTATTTTGAGACATAGCGAGTATAGTATACATTTCTTCTTTTTTTTTTGACAAAAAATTACAAATTTTTTGCTTGAAATGACAAAAACAACTTATAATTTGCGATAGAGGAGTATCTTAAAAATCATTAATTGTTTGTGATTTTTACTACTACTCCATTAAGGACAAAAATATTAAGGACAAAAAATGGGATAGCTACATTGGTGTGGTGATAACGATGATCCGACATTTAAAATAGATTCATCGGTAAACATTTTTTATCGGAACTATAAAAGTGCAGTAAATGTTTGTATGGTAATTCGTAGTAATAACTTTTCACTTCAGCTAGATGAACATTGGAGGAAATGATGCTAAGAAAACCGTAAATTAATGCCTTAAAGAGTGATAAAAAGAAGGTTCAAAAGAAAAGAAGAAAAAAAAAATTCATTACTGAAGTATTAAAAACAGCAAGAGACTAAGTGATTTTTTTTTTCTTGAAACAAAAGTACTTGTAAAAATTAACAAGCATTTAGTACATTACATTACATACATTGGACACTTTATAGAATGCGAAATAACAAATAATCTTGACATTGTTAGTTTGAGATCCTGGAGTATGTTTCTCTCAAGTCTCATGTTCGTATCAATTTGGGTCAGATAGTTTAACATTTAAAAAAAAAAGACAAATAATTACTGGTACTATATTATTTTTCACAACCATAACACACATGAGAAACCAAAGATTATAGAGCAAGTAATACGTGAGATATTGTACAACAACCTATGCAAACTAAAAACAACACTAAGGTCTTCACTTTGAGCATGAGAAATGTCATCCAACATGCTCTTTTGAAGACTCTTTTTGACCCAACAACAATACATAAAGTGTTAAATAGTGCTCAAACTAATAGTACTACTACATTAGTAGCATCATCATTATTACAATCTTTAGCATTGCTTCTAGTAGCATAAAGAGAATTAAGAACAAGTTGTTCCTAATTATAATCGTCTTGACCATGACTAGGAGGTGGAGGTTTTGGTATGTATGGCATAAGAGGAGTTCCATGTTCAATTGGTCCTGGATTCACATTCTTTGCACCAGAATCAGGTGATGGATCAATTGGACCGTAATCATCAAGACCTACGTCAAGTTTTCTTTTGATACTACGGAAATTTTCCTGAAAATTCAAGGAATGGAACACTTAAATGATACAATTCGACCGCAAAAAAATAAAATAATGATTTGAAGAGTATGAATTTTGAAAAGCATTCATACCTTCAGTTTCCTGCTTACTGCAGTTGGTGTTGGTTTATCACCACATCTTGTACCAACAAAATCTGAGGCGACATCATAAAGTTATGCTGAATTGAATATATATATATATACATGAAGGGTTCACATAAAATACTTGTACAATTTCAAAACATTCAACTTTTGAGGGAAATTAAAAAAATTGGACACACTCACACAAAAGATTTAATAATGTGACTAATTTGTTTGTCATTAGTAATTTCTTCCATGGAGTCTGTATCCAAATAATTTTATTTATGATGGTGTCCATGTAAGACTATAGCTTCTCTCAACTATGATTGGTGTGAGAATCAACACAATAATAGCACATACCAATGTTTTAAAATGCAATTGAAACTATTGCAAAAATTGTAATCAAATATAGTTGATGCAGCTGCAATTGCAGTTGTAACAATATGATGCAGAGACATAAAATAACCTTGACATTGTTGTCAAAGTTGTGGCACATACCATTTTTGAAATCTTGGCATGAACCAAATATTTTATTTTTTACTAATGAACCAAAGTTTAATCGTAGCTGCAACATGCAACATCAAGGTTTATGATGTGCATATTTGTATTTGAGTTTGATAAAATTTTAGTCACCCGGAGATTTTGTTGAAGTTTCAAAGTGTTGTCAAAAACACATTGACACAAACTCAATGTCAATCTAAACATACACCAAGTCTCGGAAAGCTTTAGGACCACAATTTCCGTGGCGACCACGATTTCTTTAATATCACTAGGTTAGTACAGCCGTTGCATGCACAAAAACAATTTCAAAGCATGGCACAAAGCCATGAAAAATTAATCAAGCTAAAAGGAATTAAACAATAGATGGGAGAAAAAAAATAATCTCAAGAGATTGTGAATTGGAAGCTTTCATCACCAATGCATGCACTCTGCTCTTCTCACAGATAACATGAAAAGAAAAACCATCTAAGCAAAAAAAATGTTTAAAACATACAATCCTAATTTTTAACCAAAAACAACTTGTTCTTATAATAAAACAACAACACATTTTACAAAAAGTTCCATTATTGTAAAAGAGGGTCTGAAAATAAATGAATAACAATAAATAATAAGGGATACTAGAACATTTACCTGGAAACCAAGGGGGAGCTGTGGTACTTTTGAAGCTAAAAAATGTAAAAGCTGCCACAACCATCAAGAACAAAGTACAAAAGCCAGAAACCTTCATGATGTCACTAAACCTTAAAATATCCTCAAAATGACCCTTCTTTCTAAACCCTAAACCAGAAAAAGATATACTAAGATGTTGAAGAGAGGAGGAAGGTAACGAGGTTCCCCCTAAATAAACAAAAAAGCACTTATGGTATGGTTATGTGTTTTTAGTTTATTTTATGTGTATATTTACCAACTTTTTGATTAAGTTGCTTTTTTTGTGTCAGGAGTAATAACGTGCTTTGGGGCTCGCATTCCACTACAAATGCATTTAAGACTTGATCAGAACAGAAGTCTCTTCATTGTTGTGTCTGCAGCTTAATTAAGGCATAGCAATGAATGAGAATGAAACTCCCATGCCACACCCTTAAATACTTGTACTTACCACATTCATTCATATAATTGAGGAACGTGCTCTCTAATCCTACCTTGTTCTCTGTTTATAAACTTCTTTCACACTTTTTACATAGATTTACCAAAGTTGTTAACATAGAGGAAAGATTAATTTGGATTAAGAGAAGCACAAATGATTTGGACATACGAGCATAAAAAGGAAAGATTTATATCTGTACCAAAAAAAA
>Ga0228710_1011312_pt1 | contig 11567 bp, 10 predicted proteins | sample MedpolnodulmetaG_FD_177995 | JGI IMG/M metagenome (GOLD analysis project Ga0228710, IMG submission 177995) | Root nodule microbial communities from Medicago polymorpha collected in Santa Monica, California, United States - pink nodules | ecosystem: Host-associated > Plants > Roots > Nodule... | reverse complement strand
GTTAAAAAGAGAAGACAGAGAAGGTTAAAAGAAAGACGTATAACTCATAATTGATGTAAACTTTAGGCATCAACATAGAATGAATAATGCTATGAAATGATTTAATAATGTTTCAGATACAGAAAAACCAAACAACCCTTGTTCAATTTAAAGGTTACCAATTACCTCATCTTCAGCATAGCCCAAGGATTCCAGTTTGGCTAGTAATTCTCTTGACTTCTCAAACAAACCTCCTCTGACATATACCTTCAGCAAGGTTGTCAAAATGACCTGCAATTACATATATAAAGCTGCTGAGCCACGTAAATGATATACTACTTGCCACAAATTGTCTTAAATTTTGTAGAAAGTCAAGTAAAACAAACCTTGTTTGGTACTAACCCTTCAGATTCCATATCTTGAATCAGCGCATCAGCTTTTGTGAAGTCTCCACATGCTGAGTAAGCATTGAGCAAAGAGCTATAGTGGTAAACATTTGGTGAACGACCTTCACTCTTCATCTGGTTAAAATAGTATTCTGCTTCTTCCCATTTACCATTAGAAGCACACACTGCCAGAATTGCTCCATAAATTTCATCGTCCATTCGCAGTTTATTGTCTTGCAGTTCCTGAATTAGCTCCAGTGCCTTAGGATATCCATCTTTTACTTTAACGCAACCTGCAATAAGCTGGTGATGAGAACAAAAAATTAGACTACAATAAATAATTGAACCCTAAAGTCATATATTTAGTTGTGCATACAAAAATAAAATAAAAAGTGCATGTTATATAAGAAGAAAACAAAATCAGACAGAAACTATTAAGTTTTTGCTTCAAACATGCCGAAATTCAATTGGTATAAGTGACCAAAGAACAAAAACAGTGGAGGAAAGAATTACATACGGTGCTATAGGTAACAAGATCCGGAACTAGACCATCAAGTTTCATCTGCCGAAAGAGTTTCATGGTGGTATCAAACTTGCCTTTCTTGATAAGATTACTGAGAACAGAATTACATACATAGACATTGTCCTTGGCCGATTCATCTTGAATGTCGTTGTACAGCTTTAGCATCGTGGAAGCATCAAGTTTATTGGCCATGAACTTTATGTAATGGGAATAAGAATATACATCAAGCTTCTTGTTCTCTTGCATCCATAAAAAAAGCTGCAACAAATACATGAGTTTGGTATGAATGATTAGAGGCCCCTTTGTTACAACTTTTGTTGTGGAAATTTACTTTTTTGAAATCAAAATATCACTTTTAGAAGTTTCCGTCCGTTTGTAACATATATTAGAATCTGAAAAATAAATCTACAAACTGCTTAAGATGAGAAGTTGTTTTGAGTAGCTGTTCTAGATAATCATTTTTTAAAAGTGACTGTCAATGCAGTAAACAAACACAAAATCGCTTTTGCTCTAAAAAAATTAAGCTTTAAGTAATTGAATATCAAAATCGGTTTTTTTAAAAAATCCGTGACAAACGGGTCCTTAGGGGTGTTTGAATTAGCTTATTTGAACTTATCTATTGACTACTGACATAAGCAGTTGTTAGGGTCTGTTTGGCAAGAAGTAGCGTACCTGAGAAACATGGTTAAATTTGTTTGAATTAGCAAAATGGTGCAAAGTAGCATTGAGGTCTTTGATTGTTAACAATTGGCCCACAGTTGTAAGAGTAGAAGGCAAATGAGAAGCGTGTTGAAGTTGGAGTTTGGGTGATTTTGTTGTTCTTGATGGAAAATGAGTTGTTGAACAAGAAGAAGACGCAGAAATTGATGATGAAGAATGGCCGCGAAACGGCATACCAAAACCAACTGCCGATAACGATGATATCTCCATTCAAGCGGTTCGTTCAAACTGCTAGATAGATAGGTTCGTTGTAATGCTTGTCTGTAATTTTTACTTTTGGCCTTTTCAAGCTTGGGATTACCTTCGCACATCATAGTTTTTAAACTCGGCTCGAATAGCTTCTTCTCTTTTTTTTAGTTTATGTCTTAAAGACACATGTTAAGAATTCGAAATGATAGAAATTATTTATTAGAAGTTGTGTTAATTTATTACTCAAAATATTTAATATTTATTTTTTTAATTAAATTTTTATCATTAATGGAATAAAATTAATGCTTAATATGTATCTAAGAACACAAGTTAAGATGACTCATAAAATAATAATACAATTGAATACTCTCACACACTTGTTTTCAATGTTTCAGCGCCGTCACACTATACTGATCATCTTCCTCATCCAATTAATTCTCTTGGAAGTCCACTTCCTCAATAGAGAGTTGAATGCTACTCTTATGCTTATGTAATTTCTGTTTCAATGAAAAAATTATATTTATAACTGAGTTATCTTTCCAAAACACTTCAAACAAGAGAAATGATTTCTTTAGTAGCCTCTTTTGTACCTTCTATTTTGTAAGTCTCAATTACATGTCACTTCAATTTGCTCTTTATATATCTTAATGTTATTTTGGCTTGGTTGATAAAGGGTATCTTAATGTTATTTTGGCTTGGTTGATAAAGGGTACAACCAGATTGTATAGAAGAAGAACATTCATAAAGTTCTCCGGTTCACATGATCCATATTAAGTTCATGAAAATCCACCTCTTCAAAAAAAAAAGTTCATGAAAATCCATAGAAGCCTTAGATTTTTCTTTTATACTCTACAAGATCTATACTTCTAATTGAATGTGTGTTTGATGTCTGATTTTGATTTTTTTTTAATTGAAGGTATGTACCATTTTTAATACCAATATGGCCCCATTTGGTTTGAGCTTATGAAAAATAGCTTATGTAAATAAATAAGCTTTTATTTTAATTTATAAACTCTCACTAACGAAAATTGTATCTTCATAAACGGGTTTTTCATAAACTACCTTAAAAACTTATAGATAATACATAAAAACTTATTTATTTGCATAAGTTATTTTATATAAGCTCTAAAATAAGCTAATCCAAACGGGCCCTATGTCTAATTAATTTTTTCAAATTGTGATACCAGATCTGATTTTTATAATGTAAAAAAAAAAGTTTAAATGTTATCCACGGTACTGTAGAGAATCGAATCTAAGACTTTGAAAGATCCCAAATTTCAAACCAACATTATCATACCAACCAAAACGAGTTTCACGTAAGCATTTTTTTAACGAAATTTGATGAAAAAAAGGCAAGGCCTGGTATCCAGCACCTCGCGTTCATGATATCTACATTCAACTATGCCCCGGAGACACGGTCGAAGCACGCCCGCCCGGTGTGCTTCTTTCACGACATGCTTTGGTCCCGGGTCTCTTCTAGTGGTCTTCTAAGCCAATTGAATCAGCAACCGCTGGTACAGTAAGCGGTGTTCAAATAGCGGATCTTCTTCGCTACTAGCTCTTCTTCTTACTAGGTTATGCTTCCTCATAGTTCTTGGCGAGATCCAACGGTGAACAGTTGTCCAAAAGAAAAACCGCCTGGAAGTCCGAGGACCTTTAGTATCGTACCCTACCCCCGAACCAGCAGCCTTTGCGCCAGGAGTTCTCGGTGTGGTCTTTGTCCCTCTTTGTTAGAAGCAACTTCAGGATCAACAGCGTTGAACGGAACAACAAGTATGGAAAAATACAAATATTTTATGACTTAAAAGATCAATTTCTCAAAAAAATTAAATGACTAACTTATTACAGATATCTAACTTAAAGAACCGCATGAGATATTTTGTTTAATAAATTTGATGACATGGCTAGATTTTCTAAAATGTTTAGATATCAAAATAAAAGTTTTTTTTTATGAAAAAGTAAAAGTTTATTTGATTGGTCTATTAGTTCGTAAGTTTAATAACATATGTTAGGTTGTTTATTTGAAGACATTAATATGAAACATGTTTTTTTTCGTAAAATAAAAATATATGAAACATGTTTTGTCGTAAGTAATCTATCAAACATAATTTCTTTTTAAAGTGAATAAGTGATGAATACCGTGTTCAAATCACAACCCTTATATACTATGATGTTTCTATCAATTGAACTATATCCACCAAGACATATGAATGAACCTGTCTTTTTTTCCTTAAAAAATGAACTATATCCACAGAGACATATGTGCCCCTATATTTCTGCAGCAAACTTCATTCCTTTATGGTTATGATTTGATAATCTTTGATATATTTTCTAATAAATAAGTGGTGTCTCAATGGTACACAACTGGTGTCCGAATACAGCACACATCAATGCCTACATATTTAAGCTACTTTTGTAGCCAATTTAGTTGGTATATTGCCTTTTGACTACAGTGTTGATTTTCTTGATATACAAAACTAGTAGCTATGTTGCCTATACAAATCTAGAGATAAAATACGCTATAGTTAACTAGAGTATTGTAAGGTTTTGGGCATGAAAAAATTACAAAAATTAGAGACTAATGAAAAATACATACTTCAGTGTTTGATGATAAGTATAATGGATGAATTATAGTAGGGGTTGAGGTTTTAATTTGTCCTTGTTCTATCTTTTTTTTTTTATATAATCTATAAAAATTTATAGAGATAAAGTTTTTGGAACGATCACGTGACATTGAGCTCTCTATAGACATAGCTAGCGTGTGAGTGGACTTTTCTTTAGAATTAAAAATAAAAATGCCAAAAATTACTCTTTTTGAGACAAATATTTTTGCAAATGTGACGGAAAAGAGCGAATAATATTAAGGAAAACTATTATTTTGATTGCATTTGAAAATTTAATGTGTCACAAAATTGTGAACACATGTATGTAAATTATCCCACTTTTAAGAATCATAATTATGCATAGAAAATATGACATTGTGAAGAATGAAGACTTGTAGTTATTATATAATATGAGATGAGATTAGAAAGTAACAATGAATTCACATCAAAAAAAAAAAAGTAAGTTCATTTCATTTCGATGAAAAGAAGATACCTTTTGCCCCAATCCATCTGCTTATGTCTAGCAGTACAAAAATTATTGCACTACAATTGATACAATATTTTTTTTAAACGGCAAATTTTATTCACATCGAGGTAGTGTAAGACACACCAACCCTCGCGGAAAGGGAGAAAACAAACACAGGCGCCTAACACGGAACACCTCAAGAAAAACACCCAAAATCACTGTCACAAGGCCGACAGTTGACCAAAAACAGCAACAAAAACTCCCTACAGTTAACCAAAAGACTGAAAAATGAGGCGAAAATATACAACACAGCAGCTGATGGCTGCTACAACACGCATGCAATAGCCTCACAGACAGCCAGAAGCCAAAAAAAACTCTAACCTGTACCATTCCAGCCCCCCTAACACAGCAAATCAGTCAACACCAAACCACCTCCCAGCACCAATAGAGCACACCAGATTTACCACAGGCGCAACAGATCAAAACCAGCAGGCACAGAAACAAAACACCAAAAACTATCTGCTCAAACCAAACAGAAAAGACAGAATCCACACCTACTCCACAACCAAATTGATACAATTGATTGAAGGTAAAACCAAAATTTGCAAATACTATTGCTTGTCCATATACAAGTTGAATATTTCTCTTCACATGAGCAGATGACTTCTGGAATCATCAACAACATGAAGAGTATGATCTCATTTCATTAAATGTCAAGCACTTGATCTTCTTATGGTGAGGTATGTGAAACTTTGGTTCTTTTGGTATAGTTGGATTGTTCATTGACCTTCAAACCAAAATATAATAATGAGACAAAAAGACACAAAATAATGGATCCGAATTCACAACAGTGCAAAATGCACGTAAATACACACTTTAATTGATCTCGGTCATTGATTTGAAATCAATTGGTTCACATTACACCTTTCGTCAAATCAACTTTAAATAATCTTTGCCATTGATTTTGAGATCGAATGACCAAGATGGATAACAGTGTCATGCAGACATGCAGTAACTGCGCGATATCCGAATCACAAAATGATATGCCAAGAAACTGTTAAAAACATACTATAATTTGAAATATTTTCTAAGAGTGTTCATTATGAGATTGATCAATCATTACCTCGTTGGAATGAATGGTCTGTCAAAATAAGGCATTGGCTGCGCTTTAGGAATGAGTTCCTTCCTCAATCTCCTAATCTCTTCCACTTCAGCCAACTGTAAGGGAATATATACCGACGTCAACTTTTAGATAAAGGAAAACATGGCAACTCAAAATTAGGACACACTGATTTGAGATGTGAAAGTTGGAAAACATGGTAACTCAAACTCAGAACTTGTTGATTTGAGATGTGAAAGTTGGTAAACATGGTACCTTTTGTTGTATTTCCAATTCCCTTTTCTGTTGTGCTATCAAACTCAATTTTTCAGCCACCTACACAGTTAAGCATTCATCAATTTTACATTTCATGATGTGTAAAACTAAAGGGGAAAGAAAGAGTAGATGAAATATGCATCTGATGATCAAATTTCGCACGATCAATTGCCCTCAAATCACTATGAAGCTTCACATCAATAGGCTTTGTGCTTTCTTTCACGGGAGGTTTTAGCAAGCACTGTAACAGAAGAATGCTTAGACAAATGGACAAGCAGAGGCTACCCCCACAGAATTATCATAGATTTGATAAAGAAAAACATGGAGGACAAACTCATAATCATAACGTACATGAGGTGTTGTGAGCAATAAGGATTTCTAATTCCAATGAAACTGAATTTACTCCATATCAGCTGACATATTGTCAAGACTCAAGAGGATGTTTATTGGAGATTAACGCAGCAACATCATTAAGGGTAGCTAAATATGAGATGACGTAGAATGCTTGCCACAATGTACCGTTCTAATTAGGAATTGCTATCTCCTTGCCATGTTATGCTAGGATATTAGATATAAGGCTGCTTTATAATATAAATCAGTTCAAAGTTTTGAAGCAAGATCATATAACCAACTACTAACGGATTTAATTCATATACACCGTCAATGTAAAGAATTTTTAAAATGTCAATTAATCATAACCATCAAATAAACAGAAAGTTTTGACTTTATAATAACTACTTCTAGAGTCATACACATGATCAGTTGAGAAGTACTAGTGTAATTTTTTTTACCCCGACAGTGCGTGAAAATTTAAACTGAACCACTGGACATAAGCTATAATCGTAATTGCATTACATGATGGACAATCAGAGGCTAATAGCCAAGCATTAGTAGGCATAAACGAGCCTATGCTTGATTAACAAATTACATTTATACTTAGCAAGAGCAAAAATAGACCAAATTTGACTGTGAGTTGTTACTAAGCATATACACTTCAAACTAAGGATTGACATGAGAAATTGACCTTACCTCAGGTTCATCAATAGTCCATGGGAGACCTTGTGCAATAGATATTCTCATCTTTTCTTCTTCTGTCAAAATCTCTTTTACCTTCTTCATCAACTGTTCTTTCATCTTTCCCCTTTGCTACAATAGCATTATAGCCAGTGCATCACCAATATATCCACTGAAAAATTTGAAGAAACTTTCAATGAAGAAACCAATTATTTGTATCATCAATTACCTCAGTCCTTAGCTTGAAAGGTTTCTGACTAGTGACTTTTAGCTTCTGCTTCTTCTTCCACCTCCTTCCTCCAATAGTACTAGATGATTCCAAGCTCTAAAAATCACAGAAATTCAATAAAATTCAAAAACAACCTTATTAATAGTGAATCACTAACCAATCTCCATTAGTATTATAGTAACCGCATGTCACAAACACTAACACTAACACGTCCATACCGATAACATTTTGCAAAAATGACATAAATCACATCACATGTGTCGCGTCGGACACCGGACATGCCTAAATCACAAATGGAAATACAATAACAATAACATCATCTAAAAATCTTACATTTCTTCTGCTTCTTTTACCACCAGAAGAGTTCCCGCTACACACACTGCACAAAAAAAGCAGACACAAGTCAACAATCTCAAGCAAAATGAATCAAATCAAATTCAAATAAAATAAAACAAACTTTAGAGTTATCAAAGTAAAAGAAGTAAAACACAAAAACCTTCTTCGACTTCCACAATCCCAAGAACATGTAACTGAAACCCTTTGATCCAATCCAAGTTGTAAAGTACAATTAAACAAACTACCATCATCATCACGACAACCAGAAACAACTTCAGATTGTTCATCTTCATCCATAACAGGTTGTTGAAATTGCAATCCAGGTAATGCCCATTTCATCACCTTATTCTTCTTCTCATTCTCTTCCTCATCCTCATTCTTCTCTTTCTCCCTTTTTATACTAAGTAACCTCTCAAAAGCCTTCACCAAATGCATCACTTTTCCATTTTCAGGTACACTATTCCTTGCTTCTTCCGTAACTCTCACCCTCCTCCTTTTCACCATTGAACTACAATTACCCTTTTCTTCATAAGGGTTTCGATTAGAAAACTCGTTAGGGTTCAAATTCTCAATTTTCAAGGGTTTCTTCTTCTCTGGTGTCATTTTTGTAATTTTTTCCACCGTAGGTGTATCGCCGGAAAAGTTACGCCGATGTGAAGAGGATTCAAAAGGGTATTCGAAAAGATGAGAAAAATTGAATTTTGAGTGAGTGTGAGTGAATTTGGACTGGAAATTGCAATGAAGAAAACAACGCAAATATTAGAACAAGTATTGAAGAGGCAATTCTGTTACAATTCTGTTGGTGTGTTTCTACAATAGTCTTCTTTTTGTTTGTAAAATTGTTTTAATAATGTTTAAATGTATCAAAAAATTTATTTAGAAAAATATCAATTACAAAATATGTATTTAAATCCACTAAAAAATGCATTTAAATGTGTCTTTAGTTAATTCATATTTTGACACTTGAATATAGAACTATTAAAAAACCGATGAAGGCATCACAATAAAATTACTCAAGTTTTATAGGGAATAATATTTAAAACAAGTTTTTTTAGAGGAATTTTTAAAACAAGTTGGTGGTAAAGATATGATATTACACTAAACCATCTGTTGTTTGATATATTTTAGATTAAATATGTTTTTGTTTCTTTTAGATATATCAATTTTAATTTTTAACCTCTTTAAGAAAATTCTTCAAACTTTAAAAAAATCAAAGTTAAGTTTTTTTAGAGAGGCTAAAAACAAAAGTTGATATATTTAAAGGCTTGAAAAATCACATTTACCTTATATTTATTAAAAAAATGTAATTTTTTTTTTGAATATTGATTTATTTATTAAAAAAATGTAATATTGATTTATTTGAACAACAATATTTGATGAATTTTTTATTCAAATCAAATATTTGATTAGTTTTTTGTTTCGTGGTCTATTATTTCACACACAAAAAATACTGAAAGTTTAGACTCAAACATAAAGCCCATCATCAATATAATGTTTAAATTGGAAAGAAAAAAAAACTTAGTTACAATTCCTTAGGTGTTTTTTGTATGTTTCTTAACTAAATTTACCATGATTTTCTTAAATCTATAATTCTATCAAAGTTTGTTATCACCAAAAAGGTTATATTTTTAGTTAAGAACCATACGAAAAGGGCGTAAAGAATTGTACCTAAGTTTTGTCCTATTGCTTGTGGGGTCCCAATTTATGTAGTTGTTTTATTGCCAACAAGTTGCTATCAGGTTGCCATCAATAGATCTAAGCCATTCAATTAAAATAATATTATATCAACGGTTGAAAATGGTTCAAAAGTAAATTTTTCCATGATGCACAAATTTAACATTTGTCAATGTTAAATGCCACCAATTCGGTTACAATATCAACCTTAATAGAGGTTTAGTGGTGACCTGTTATAGCTGGCTTCTTATTTAGAGGTAACTGGCATTTGCCAGTTAGTGTTATAGCTATGTATTCCTTGTTACTGAATGCTTAACTAACTATTCTTATGTAGAGTTAATACAATCTAATTAACGTAAGCTATCTATAAGTGCAGACACATTGAGTTTGGGCTTCAGTGTGAGGAACTTGACAGATGACAAGGGCTTGGTAAAAATATCTGCCAACAGTTCAGTTCCAGGAATGTGAACCACTGTTGATTAACATTAGAGTGACCGAAGTAAGTGTGGAAGGGAGAAAGTGCCTCATTCATGAAACAATTAAGGGAGGTGAATGTTTTTTTCAAAACTAGAGAGAGTGTGATTGTTTTTAAATAAAACCTCGGGGGTAAGTGGAATTTGCTCTTAATATAAATGTTTGAATTAACGCAATTCCGATATGCACGGGTTGGGTCTGATGCAATACCTGATACTATTTCGTGATTCATTATTCATAAAAATATTAATGTTGTTGTTCATATTGAACTTATAGTCGATGAGAAACAGAAACAACAAAACACATTTAAAATCTTAAAGTAGACACAAATTATTACACATTTCTAAAAATTTCTTTGTGAACCACATTTGATGAAACGATATCATCTTCACCATCTTCATTGCCTATCAATATCTTCAAACATTTTCTTGAGGTTACTCTTGAAATTGCAGCATATAATTGACCATATGAGAATATTTGTGTTGGAAGGTATATTCTGACATGTTTAAGTGATTGTCTTTGATTTTTATTAATGGCCACTGCAACCTTGATTCTCATTGAAAACTCTTTCTTGACATCTCAGTTCTGTCTATCTCTCTTCAACATATCACTTTATCATGATTCAGTTTCTCTCTCTCATTTTTTTTTTTGTTGGCTCTTTCATATCTTTCTTTCTCCATTCAATTTCTTGATCATTTGTTTTTCTCTCACTCTTCATCCATTATTTTCCATTTCTACACATCTCCAAATATTAGTTCTTCGAGAGTTAGGATTTGAGGATAAATTTTTTTTATTTCATTGTTTTGTTTCTCATGCATCTTTCTCTTTAAATTTCAGTTTCTACTTACAAATCAGAGGCACATTATGATCTATAAAATATTTTGTTAGTGGGATAATTGGATATATTTGATAACTGAGCTCACTGTGCGTTAATATCATATGCCCTTGATAAAATTAAGTCATTTTTGGTAAAAAAAATAATATCTACTAAAATTCTTGTGCATTGAAATTGGATGACTAAATGAATTGAATGTTAAATTGATTGGAAATGGAATAGATATTGAAAAGAAATTAACCTCTTCATGCACAAGTTTCATAGAGTTTCATATATAACTATGAAATTGACTATATTAATAATTTTATAGTTATATTCAGTATTATGTTATCAAACTACCTCAAAAAGCAACAAAAACAAAAGATGGACTGCAATAAAAAAAGATAAATCAAAGGAAAAAATATATACAAAAGTTTGCACTGAAAAATTGGTCATATCCGCAAAGACTGTTAAATCTATAAAAAAAGAAAAGGAAAAGAAACTGTTATGTGGTAATCGAAAGAAAATAATAATAATGAAAAGGAACTGCGATGTGGTAACAGAAAGAAAAAATATTAATAAAAAGAAACTGTTATGTGGTAACTGAAATAAAAAATAATAATGAAAAAGAACTGCTATACAAAATAGGAATTGCAATGGCGTTATTGACTTTAAAAAAAATGAATTTTTCATGTGTTACCTGATTCAATTCCAAAAATAATCCCACAAGGGGAGGTTGTGGGATATATTAAGTCCAAAAAAAAAAAAAAAACAACAAAAGAGGG
>Ga0228710_1011311_pt1 | contig 11569 bp, 6 predicted proteins | sample MedpolnodulmetaG_FD_177995 | JGI IMG/M metagenome (GOLD analysis project Ga0228710, IMG submission 177995) | Root nodule microbial communities from Medicago polymorpha collected in Santa Monica, California, United States - pink nodules | ecosystem: Host-associated > Plants > Roots > Nodule... | reverse complement strand
AGGGGTGTTATGATCAATGACAACCAGTCAAGATTCTCTATTAAGGGACAACCGGTTCACCATTTCGTCGGTACATCTACGTTCAGCGAGTACACTGTGGTTCATGCCGGATGTGTTGCAAAGATCAACCCTGATGCACCACTTGACAAAGTTTGTATTCTCAGCTGTGGAATATGCACAGGTATAGGAGATTCCAATGTTTAGATATTGATATATGTTTCTAGGCCGAGTCTATGTTTTCCTAATTCAATTTGCTTCCATGCTTCTATAGGTCTTGGTGCTACTATCAATGTTGCTAAACCAAAACCCGGTTCATCTGTTGCTATCTTTGGACTTGGAGCTGTTGGCCTTGCTGTATGTTACTTTTATACCATGAGTGTGTGTGTGTGTGTTTGTGATACTGTTATCATATATAGCAACTAAAAAGATTCAATAATACAAATTTCAGGCTGCTGAAGGAGCAAGGATATCTGGTGCATCAAGAATCATTGGAGTCGATTTAGTTTCCAGCCGATTTGAATTAGGTACAATACTTTCTTAGTCCATCAAATGATTTAAGATTGAGGTCAACATAAGTTATATGACTTAATTTTTGTAATATTCTTGGTCTCAGCTAAGAAGTTTGGGGTAAATGAGTTTGTGAACCCAAAAGATCATGACAAACCTGTACAACAGGTTAGTTCAACAAAATATTAGTATTTACATTTATGTTCTTTCTAAACTTTGTCAATTGAAATTCAAATTTGATGCTATGAATTAAACATGCTGTGTCATTTTGTGTGTAAGGTAATTGCTGAAATGACAAATGGAGGTGTAGATCGTGCTGTTGAATGTACCGGTAGCATACAAGCTATGATATCAGCATTTGAATGTGTACATGATGTATGTAAAACGTTAATTTTTTGCTTTTGTTGATAAGAGTTTATAAGAATCTATAGTGTGGCTGAACCTTGATTTATTGTTGTTCTAAGGGTTGGGGTGTTGCTGTACTTGTTGGAGTGCCAAACAAAGATGATGCATTCAAAACTCATCCTATGAATTTGTTGAATGAAAGGACTCTTAAGGGTACCTTTTATGGTAACTACAAGCCTCGCACTGATCTTCCTAATGTTGTTGAGAAGTACATGAAAGGGGTAAGTTTATTTATATTGAACTGTGCAAGCTTTTAGTAGAAGTGAGTGATAACTAATGTAGACTAATATTATTTATGTTTGTTGATAATTTGATACTGCAGGAGCTGGAACTTGAGAAATTCATCACTCACTCAATTCCATTTTCAGAGATTAACAAAGCTTTTGATTACATGCTGAAAGGAGAGTCCATCAGATGTATCATACGAATGGAGGAGTAAAACTCTAAAACACTGTTGAAGTAGTCCCTACTAGGGGACTATGTTCTTGTTCTCAATCTGGTTGTTGAAAAAATAAAAAATGAAATTGATTCTTTCCATTTCTGTGTATTGAATTTGTGACACTTTTTGAAGTTTGATTGGAGAGAGTGCGACACTTGGTACCTAGTATATGATGAATATAATGTTTGTTTTGTTAATTTCTTGCTACTATTGTAGTTTTTTAATTGATATTCTTGATCCTAAAATAAAGACAGGATTTTGTTAATATTTACTCCCTTGGGTCTTTTAAATAAGAAAATGTCACAACTTTAAAAGATTTTTCTACCCCTCCTTCAATGGTTGTCTTTTTGGTAATTGTGTTTTTGGTATTTTAAAGATACGATTTGTCAATTATACCCTTTGTCAATTACTCTTATCTACATTAGTTTACTTTAAAGTAAGGACCAAAAGTGAGAATGAAAAACTTTTGGGGACTAAAAGTTGAAGAAATTTTTTATAGGGACTAAAGCGAAAGTTGGTATATTTATAGGGACTAAAATCATATTTAATCCTTTGAAGAATAATTGCTTATTGTATAACGCTTAAAAAAAGTCTCAAGACACTTGAGTCTTTATTCTACACTAGTGACAAGACTCTACACTAGTGACAAGACGGGAACTCACGTGTCCGTCTTTCCATTCTTTTTATTGCGCCAACGTTTGAAAATTATGAACAGTGTTTTTTTAGGAAATTTTAATTTTGATTAAAAGTAACAATATAATTATTTTTCTCTCAAATTATAACAAATCAAACTAATCATGATTATCTATTTCAATGAAACCAACAATATAACAAAGATAGATAATCTAAATTCTTATTTTTTTAATGACACCAACAACAATCTTTATTATAGAAAAAATTGTTGTTTAAGGGTATAGTTGAGATAAAGAAAAAGTAAGTATAGATACACTCATCTAGTTTGTTACATTTTTTAAATGATAAAAGAAAAACTGTACATTTATGTTTATTACACTTTTATTTTAATATTTAAATTTATTTTTATATTTTTGTTACATGTATTATTTGTATTGAAAATTGAGGACCTTTTTAAAAAGAAAAATCTAACTCAAAAGAGCTTAATGAGGTAATTTTCTATATATATATATATATATATATATATATATATATATATATTATAAAAGTATAGATTCCTAAAAAAAGACCCTTTATTCTTCATCCACATGCACACATGACACACCATCTCTTATCCCATTCATTTGACCTATCCTATGCTGGAACTCCCGCAATAATTAAATCTTTGTTGGAGGGACTCTAAATGTCGAGTTGATTGTGGATCGGGTGAAGTTCTCCTCTTGAAAATGGTTTCAGGCTAAGAGTTCTGCGTGTCTCTGCTCCTTATACGAGTGGGAGGTGCAACCTATCCTATGCTGGTATCGATAGGGTGTGTGGTGTTGTGGGTGCGAGGTGGTGGTTGGTTTTGGGGTTTCGGCTGGTGTCCCCCTGCTCGGTTTCTGCCTAGCAGCTTGCTTTCCGTTCTGCATGGGTTGAGGTTTATTTTAGGGGGTTGTTTTTGGTGGTCCCCTATTGGTGGTTGTTATGGTTTCTTTTTCTCGTTTTTTGCTTGTTGTTTTGTTTTGGTCTCCCTTGCACTTCCGGTGCTGGTTTGTGTTTGTGTTTCTTCGTATTTGTACTTTCAGGTTAATTCTCTTCTTTTATTTATTTAATATATATTTTGCCATAAAAGAAAAATCACTTGAATTCACACTTTAATTATCAACCTATCTATTCATACAGAAAATATGGAACTAAATTACTCAGCATAATTATGGAACTATCTATTTGTTTGACTGTAATATGTAATGTAATTTTGCCTTGTTTTTTTTTTTTGGTAGTTTTTATTTTTACTTTTTTTGGTAGTGAATTTTGCCTTGGTTTGGATGCATGATGAAGGTGAGGAAAGGAGGAGAAGAAGATGAGATTTATTGTTTCTTTAATTAATTTATGCATTTTCAATTTGGCTAATTACAATCAAACACATGTTAAAAATTTGCCACGTTAGTGTACTTTGGCCACGTTTGATTGGGGGCTAGTAAATCAAAAAAGGGTATACTTGAGGGGTGAAAGTCACACAATTAGCAAACTTTGAGGTTAATACTGAATTTAAGCCTTTTTTTGAGAGTAAATAGGAAAACCTTCTCTAAAATAGCAAATTCTTGCAAATACCATTTACTTTTCCAGGGGATATATATAGTAAGGGAAATGTTAACTTGTGCCCTTAGGGCACATGCTAAGAATTCCACTAATAAAAATTATGTATTGGAAATTGTGTTAATTTATTGCTCAAAATGTTTAATATTGATTTTTTCATTAAATTCTTACCATTAATGGAATGAAAATAATGCTTAACATGTGTCTTAAGGATACAAGTTAACATGACCCATATAGTAAATGTTAAAAACATTTACTTTTTTTCTCCTAATTTCTTATAATAAGAACCGAAGGAAATATGTCAATGTATATATTTGAGGAAAATAAAGTTTCGTAATAACCTTTGTTAAAAAAAAAGTTTTTCAAAATGACCAAAATTATTTCTAACATTTTTATTTGTTTTAATGTTTCTTCATTTTTACAAAATAAAAACATAAGCACCGGAGCCGCTCGTCTAAATGGCCTCTCATGTCATATGGGAGACACTTCGGTGCCTTTGTGGCGGGAAAGGCTGGTGCAAAAAACCGCCACATGGCACTGCCTTGTTTTAAAAGAAAATCATAAAAAACAGGATTTTTATCACAGGAAGAAAACGCAAGGAACAACCAACAAGTGAATCGCCATCCCATCTGCACCGCGGTCGGCTCTCTCCTGCACCATTCTCCACTGCACCACCGTCGGCTCTCTCCGACACCGTCCTCCACTACACCGCCGTCGGCTCTCTCTGGCACCGTTTGGTTGGAGATTATAAGCTTTTCTTGCTGTTCTAACGTTATGGGTATGCAGAGGCAGGAAAAGATTTCGTTGATGTTCTTTTCTTGCTGTTCTAACGTTCTATGGTCACAGACATGCAAGGAAATGCTAATGAAGCCAAAAAATTCTATGGAAGCATATTGCCATAAGCTGAAACTGAATATAGATGACACAGAACCCTTGAAGTACTTCACATGTGATAATTGGGATTGTAGAAAAAAGGAAAGTGGATGTCTTTACAGCATTTTTAGGAATAAAAAATGCTATTGTGGGAAAATAATGGACAGTCAAGAAAGAGGCATGTTTCTTTTTTTTTCTTTCTTCTTCAGGTAGCTGACTAGAATTCACCATATAAAGTGAATAAGTGGGATATCTGATATCTGAGGTTCGAATCCCGGTCCCTGCATATAATAATGCATTGTCCTACCAACTGAGTTATGCTCACGGGTAGGGGTGTTCAAATCCAAACCGATCCAAAATAAAACCGCAAACCGATCTAAAAAAACCGAAAACCGCAAAAAACCGAATATTTTTGGATATATTTGGATGTTGTTTTGTAAAAACCGCTATCATCGGATCAGATTTCGGATCACTTTTTCAAAACAGAATCAAACCGAAACCGAGCCGGAAAAGTAAATTTTATAACTTATTTATTCTTTTATTAGTATTATATATTAGATTAATATATTTATTTTTGTTTTTTATTTTATATATTGCATTAATTTATCTATATTATCACTGATTCATATGTTTCAAATATAATCAGTCATTTTTATTTTATAATGTTAAGTTTTTAATATATTGTGTTATATTTTGCATCGAACCTATTAATAAAAAAAAATACATATTGCATTTTGGAAGTTCAAAAACCGATCTAAATTAAACCGCGTATATTTGGATCGGATCGGATCGGATTTTTTTAGAATAATCATCCAAACCGAACTGAACTGCGTGTAATTTTTATTTTGGATCGGGTGACTTTTTACCTCAAAACCGATCCAAATCGAACCGCAAACACCCTTACTCACGGGACAAAGAGGCATGTTTCTTTTGGCTTCTATATCATCTTTGAATATTAATTATTTTCTCTTGCTAACTGACTGTTTCTCATTCAATTTTAATAGATGGTTGAAGAAAAAAAAAATAGTTTGTTTGTAATACAGGGACAAAGAGGAACCTACTTGTTTTGCAATTGTTAAAAAAAATAGTTACAATTAGGAGCAAAGAAATGAGGCAAAATATGCTTGTTCATTGCATTCAACGAGGCTTTCACCAAAAGTATTGTGAGCAAAAAAACAAATTCTATGTTACGAAAATTCATAGACATCAAATCTGCTTGAGGGGAGCAATAGAAGATAATTACAAAAATTGGTCTCCAAAACATGTATATTGTCAACATGAAATTACAAAAAAAATAAAAAATCAGCTCCATTTCTTTCGATTTAGATCAGAGGTCAATCAAAGTAATGCTCCAAAATTTGTATCATCAAGGGGTGCCTACATTAATAACAAAAAATAATTAGTATGATAATTTTTGGACAGCGGTGATGGAGGTTCTGGACGGTAGCGATGGAGGGTTGTGATACGCGTTTCTCCTTTTCACGTTTGTCGTATCTGTTTTTGTTCCCTTTTTTTATGATTTTTTTTTAAAACAAAGTATTGCCACATGTCATTTTTTTACTGATTCAAAGACACATGTCTTTCCCTCCTTGAAGGCATTGAAGTGCCACCCCATACCATATATAGCATTTACTTTCTTTAGGGGATATATAACACTTACTTATTTTAACAATCGATTAGTCCAAGTGTAAAGGATTTGTGCCATTTAAACATATGGTTAGAGATTCAATTCCTATCTCATACATATCCAAAAAAATTGGTTGGGAAAGAACTCATCTTTCATGTACACAAATTCCTCGACGGAGTTTAATCACTTTTAAATGGCAGTGAAAATTTCACACCAATATCATAATAACCCCCACCAAAAATTATAACATTTACATGTAAGTGACATTTGAAACGTACTTGTTTTAAATTATTATTTTTAACAATATTTGTTGTAAATTATTTATCACTTTAAAATATGGGTAATGCTAACCAGTGCCCCTGGGCACCAGTTAAGGAAGCTAAAAAAAAAGAAAAGTTTAAGTAAAAATTAATATTTTTTAAGTATTTAATGCATTGATTACACAACTTTGAATGTAAATATGATTTTTTTTGGGTCATTATTTAAGCATTTAATATAAAAATATTACTATATTTGACTTCTTAACCAGTACCTGGGGTACCGGTTAACATGACCCTTAAAATATAAAGACAATATTTATTAAATTTTTCTGATAATAATCAATTAATTAAATGGTTCACTTTAAGGAAATTAAATGGTTCACTTAACTATTCTACGATTACTACTTTTGTAAAAAAAAAATATTCTTCTATTACTACTGTTTTTATTACTTATACGGTTACTATTTTAAACCGCTATAATTAATATTAATATTTTAAATTATACTCATTTTTTTTGTCAAGAAGTTTAGTTGTTAGAATTTAAGCCTCGATCATGGATATTATAATGCAATGTCTTTATCGATTGAATTATGCTCATAGAAACATACACATTATTTTACTTACAAGAATTGACATATTTATTTATATACACATGATTTCACACTATTTTTATTATCGTAAAAACTATATTTTATATTATTTTTTGAAAAAAATTCACATAGCTTCAAATGAGAATTATGTTGTAACCAAAAAAAAAAATATTATGTAAAACCTGTTTGTCAATTTTTTATATATTTTTTATTTATGTTAATCCCGTATCACTCTCAGCTTTCCATTGATGGTGGGGTGTGTAAAAAATAATTAATCCATCTGTCTTAAATTTTATGTCATTTTAGGAAAAAAAAATATTGTTGTTTCAAATTATATTTAATTTTACAATATTAAGAAATCATTAATATTTATTTTTCTATTATGTCATTTACAATTTGTTACTTTATTTTTTTCAATTATTTTAATTTATGCTTTCCATACCATCAACGAAGAACATTTTTATAAAAATAACTCACAATCACTCTTTGCTATACAATATTAACTATATTTTTTAATTTATGTGAGAATATTAATTGAAATATATTTTGGGATGAAAGGAGTAAATATTGTGTTATTTTACTCTGGTTGATACCGTCTGGTTGATATGTTTAGGCCTAAATGGCTGTTTGGGCTGAGGGCTTCCACTCCAAGGTTTAGAGAGACGTGGAGAAGTAACTTTGAGAGCGAAATATTAGGGGTAACAATTAAGTTTGATTTGCTCAAATTGATCATTTGAAATTATTATTTCATTTTCATTAATTACACCCAAATATTCTACTGCCAAAAATAAACTCAGTGTCGGTTATCATATTTCTATAAAATGCCATCAGTGTCATACTCTCATTTCAATTTCATTTGTAAACTCATCACAATCACAATGTTTTTTAGCAAGAAGCAGGAAGGAATCAAATCACACATGGTTTGTGCCTATCCTCTATAATATTAGCATTAGCATCTTTTCTCTTGTATCCTTTCAATATACAAGCATCTACTTCATTTTATACCAAACAAACTCTCGTTTATAATCTTTACATTACATAACTTTTCATTGTTTTTTTTTTCGTGGTAGACTTGTGCTTTGAAAGTAGACACCAATACCAAAAAATGGTCGGAAACTACTACCAAAATATTGGAGAAAATCAAAGGTATGTGTTTTGTGTCTCATCCTCCAAGTTTTAATTTTAAATCTATTTTTTTTTCTTTTTTGTTAAATTAAATAAATGATGAAATATCTAAATATACTATATGATGTTGATGTTGATGTTGATTTTAGGTGTAAACTACAATTTTGATACAAATGAAGGAATGATATACATCTCAGGAAAAGCAGATCCACAAAAAATATTGAATAGGATTGCAAAACATCAAAAGAAAGTAGAACTTTGTTGGGTTCGTACTGGAGAACAATATTCCTATGGGAACAATATGTCTGCATACCCTACAACATATCCCAGTGGATACTACCCCCCTCCTGCAGGATCCTACCATCAAAATTTTGATCCCTATCAAAATTATGATCCCTATTTTGGTCCTCAGACTCATGGTTACCCTCCATTTAACAATTATTATATGTAAAACAGATGGATCTAGCACCACTCCAACAGTATAGTATTAGTATCACTGTTGGTGTTTTTGTGTTTTTTAATTAAGTCCTTTGTATTGGTATTAGGTCATATAAAATTGATTATGACCTAATACTTTGTCCTAGTATATGATCACATGAGATCCTTTTTTTTAAGGTTACTGCTATGATTGTGGACCGATATTTATGGTTCATTATTATGAAATTTAATGTGATCCTCGTTATTTTGTTTTGAACGTTGCAGCAGATTTATTTATTTATTACCTTTGATCATGCGAATCAAAATTTTCTCGACCGTTGTTTGCATTTTACTACAATCTTCTTTTTTTTTGGGGTGAAAGTTTACTATATACTAATACTCTATTATTATAGAAACTAATATAATTTATACTAGAAACTAATAATAGTATCCCCTAAAAAGGAATATATTTTCAATGAAAAAAGGAATTATTTTTTGAGCAATCATTAATTGGAAAGGTTAATTAAAGAATAAATCATTTTTTTGGTAGATAAAAAAATTGTTTTTTTGTTAAGTAAGATGAACCCCGACCCTTTAATATATTATGCAATGTCTTTATAGACTGAACTAAACTTACATATACAAAAAAATCGGTTTTTTATTGAGAGAAAATTAGTTTATTTTTTTTCATAGGAAGAAGAAATCATACTGATATATGGTTTGATTATCTAATAAAAAAAGATAGATGGTTTGATTTAAAGTTCATATTATCCGTGGATATTAAAATAAAAAAAAATTGCTACTTTAGATAAAAGACTATTTTTTTTGCCATTGCGTGAAAAGAGATTTCTTTTACCGGACTTTTAAAGAGAGTTATGTGAAATGTAACAGATTGTCGTTATTTTAGGTAAGATGAGATAACACAACGGAATTTTTGTGATTATCATATTTTTTGACAAAAAAAACTGATTATCATATTCCTAACCTTTTGTTTGATCTATTAACGTACACCTGATAAATTTTCAAATCAATACGGTAGTTATCAGAGGAAAAAATATGACGAGATGACCGTGTAGTTAAACCAATTCATAATGTAGTGATATTCTTAACAATTTCTTTGATTTTTTAGTTCAGTGAAAACCTTCCAAATTGTTCAGGGACATACAGCGTAGTTAAATCAAATTCATATAGAGAATTCGCCCTTCTAAAATATTATATATATTATTTGCTTGATTGATCCATGTTCATCAACTTGGTTTAATGGTAGAGGAATTATCGACGGTGAACAATTGAATTATACAAGTTCGATTATCTGGGCTTGCAATTTTGAGCTTGGTTCAATTAATAAAAAATTTTGTTATTTGAACAACCATTTGTTTTACAAAAAAGAAAATTGTCATAAACTAGTTGTTCGAATATTATTTAAAAAAAATCACGTAAAAAACGCTAAAGAAAACACGTCAAAAAAAAAAATGAGATTACCTTTTGTAAAAAAAAAAATGAGATTACCTAGCACAATGTGCTTAGTTTGTAATATTTTTTTTGGTACAATGTTTGTAATTCTTTATAGTTTAATTTTAAGAGGAATGCTAGCAACACTCTCTTTTGAGCATTCTCTCTAACACTCACTCTTTTATTGGGTAAAATCATTGTATGTCCCACCATCATATGTGGGTTCCATTTCCAAAGTGTAGGTCCCATATTGATTTCACCTAATAAAAGAGTGAGTGCTGGAGAGAGTGCTCAAAAGAGAGTGTTGCTAGCATTGCTCTAATTTTAATTAGTAAATATCGGCATGCTGGTTTTTAATAGTTTTTTCGCCTTGTTTAGGGTCAACTCCATTGTTTCCGAGGGTATGCTTCTCTTTTCAATGTTTGAAAGTTTTTTTTTTTTTAATAAACTAAAGTAGTCTACAACTTAAGATTTTAAGTGGAATACATTTTAAATTTTTATCTTTAAAAAAAATCTTCAAAGTTTTAAACCAATACCACGTCCACATGACCAACGCAAAGGTGGATCCTCAAGGTTGAAAGTTGAATCACGTGTTATAAATCTTTGTCTATTTTCTCAAGTCTATTTTCATATATTGTTAAATTATAAGTTTTATTTCTAAAATACTTATTCTTTTTTAAAACAAAATAAAACTATTTTCCCAATAAAACAATAAAAATATAGGAAGGATAGGAGTATAATATAAATTTTTTGTAAAATATGTCCTCATGAGCTTAACTCAGTTGATATGGACAATGCATAAAATATGCAAGGTCTGAGGTTCGAACTTCGACCACCACAAAAAAATAAAAATTTTGTGAACACTAAAAAGAAAAAAGACTGAGGAAATCTAGCATGGTTGCAAATATTTTCAGTCGCAAAAAATAAATACCATTTAATTATTTTTAAAAAATGTATTATTTTTTATTTTTTTAAGTGTGTGAGTATATTCAAATAGAGTGTTGTGACGGGTCGATAAGTAATCAACCAACCAGGTATAGCATGATGGCTTGGTGGTAAAGTCAAAGCCCAAAGGCGCCGGTTGGAAACAAAAAACGACAGCGGTAATTCAGAAAACCAAAGTGGTATTGGAATATGTTTCTTGTCCAAAAATTAAAATTAAATACTAAGTTTAGAAAATTATTCGTTTTTTTCTTTCCTTTGTCACTACTATAAATAAAGCTCACGGACACGTACTTGGTTCCACACACTAACTTACTCATCTAGCAAAGCAAACAACGTACAGTTAACTATGTCGAACACTGTTGGTCAAGTCATCAAGTGCAGAGGTACCATCTCCTCCTTTTTTCTCTGTTCAAAACATGTTGGACAAATTTGTTGTTAGCTTGTTTACTAATTTTCAGTTTGTTTCTACAATATTTTTTAATGATCGATCCATTTTGGAATTTGGGTTAATTGTTAAGTTTCTTTATTAATAATTTTATTTTATTTTATTTGCACACTATATTTTTATGATTGCCACATACATACAACAATTAATGAATCCCTTGATTGTGTTTTGGAACCAGCTGCGGTTGCATGGGAGGCGGGGAAGCCGCTGGTGATGGAAGAAGTAGAGGTGGCGCCACCACAAGCCGGTGAAGTCCGTCTCAAGATACTCTTCACC
>Ga0228710_1011308_pt1 | contig 11569 bp, 18 predicted proteins | sample MedpolnodulmetaG_FD_177995 | JGI IMG/M metagenome (GOLD analysis project Ga0228710, IMG submission 177995) | Root nodule microbial communities from Medicago polymorpha collected in Santa Monica, California, United States - pink nodules | ecosystem: Host-associated > Plants > Roots > Nodule... | reverse complement strand
TAGTACTTTGATTATGGATCCTGTACACTTGAACAAATTGTTTAGCATATCCAATTGATTATTTTTAATACCTTGTTATTGTCAAAACTCAATAAGTGGCTTGTGAAACACCCTTTGTTCCAACATGAAGGACTATGTAAGTTGTGCATAGCGAACGAATTTGATTAGTCTGCAAAAATGGAAGCACTATTATGTACATTTGCCATCATCGAAGTTGGAATACCATATAGTTGTTCCCTCGAAATGTTCTGTATATTTACATTTCGATCGTCAAATCTAGGCCTATTCGAAGGAGCACTAGAACCTAGCAGGCTAGTAGTCGATGGACCACCAGCGGTGAATGGGGGTATAACGGTTCCCATTTCTGGTTTTTTCATTTGAGTGGATGTAGAACCGGTCGAATGAGCGGTTACTCACATGTCCGTCGAGCCTGGCATAGCCATGGTTTCCCCCACAGGGGTCGACACGTTTAAATCTCCTAAAGGAGAGGTCACTTGTAAAGGTTGTGCTTTTGAAGATGATTATGAAGAGGATGAAATGGCACGAGCCATAGATTTACCACTTCTCAAATGCATACACAAACAATATTGGTGTTTTTAGCAATAAAGTTTTCCGGAAATAGTAACAAAACTCTAAAAACGGATCTCTTCAAAGAGATGATTTTGAAAAAGTTTTTGAAAACGTTTTTTTTTTATTTTGATTTTTTTTTTGAAAATCAATTGCACAAAATGGGTCCCATTGGGAGAGCCAATTCGTTTGCTTGTGATTTTGGCAAACGGGGGCTAGTTCTGATTATTACAAACGAGATCAAACTAGAAATCTCAAGACCGTTGTGCAAAGGTTTTTATCGAAAAAGAGTTTGAAAAAAGGCCAAGAAGTGCACTCAGGTTGCTTAGAGAGCAGGACGAGTTTGATATAAAAAGGCACTGTCTCTCGACAGGTTTGAGAATGCGATTAAAAGCTTAAAATAAATTAAGATAAAAGTAAGTTTAAGTACGTAAATTCAAGGAAAAGGTAAAATGTAATGCATTAAAATAAAAGGGTGGTCTACAAATGAGTTTACATACATTCTGTATAACTCGTTTCCCTAGACGCCGATAGTTTGACTGTTGTAGAATTCTGTATATGATTTCCAACCCACTTTCCGGCTTGGAAACTACTATTTATACTAAAAAACTTGTTGGCTATTTGTATTGGTTGCATTATTGGTAAAACCAATATCCTTGTCTGTCTTGTTGGAACCAATGTTCCAACCTGTGTTTAGGCATCTCTGTAAGATGTTGGATACGATGTTCCAACATCCTGGCATGGTTCAGTGTGCCTGGGTTCATGCTTATTTGTACGCGCGCCCTTTATTGTTTAAGGAAACAATATTTCCTTATCTTATTGACCAAGCAACGCGCATATCTTTACAGAATTAGTTGTGGAATATTCCTAAAGTTGTGTTTATATTTTAGGAAATATTTGTAGCTGTTTTGGACGATCCTAAAGATGTTCCGACATTTTAAGACTTTCCATATTTGTCTCTGATCCTTGTTTTGCAGATCAGCTGGACGATCTGTTTTGTTCTAAAGCCCAACAAGATTATTTGACCCGAGATGCTTCACTATATAAGGGAGACTTCAAGACCTAATGAACTATTCAAGCCATCATTCTAAAAAGTTTAGATTTTTAGGGTTTTGAGTCTACATGTGTTTTATTCTTTTATAATGTTGATGCAAGTTTGGTACCTTTATTGTGAGCCTTTCTTGTATCGTTTGTGATACATGTATAGGACTGTGTGTTGAGTTGTAAACTCATGTGTACTATGCCAAAATTGTGAAGTAAGGTTGTAGTTGGTTGTTTGAAGGTAACTTCATCTTGTGTTTGTTGTTTGAGGTCTGATAGGTCACAGGGGCTGTGACTGACCATAGGATAGTGAGATGGGATCTCAGATCTAAGAGTTCCTAGGTTGAAATCAATACGGGTAGATCCTAGGTCTTTAGTGTAAACGAGGAGTTTGCTGAGAGCTATAGAATAAGGAATACACTAGTGGATTTCCTTCCTGGGTTGGTAGCCCCCAGAGTAGGTGTGTTTGTCACCGAACTGGGTCAACAAACTCACTGTGTTCTTTACTTTCTTGTTTTTATTTCTGTGTAATTTGCGATGTTGAAACATTGAACGGAACATTACAAATGTTGAAACATCTTACAGAACATTTTAAAACAAGTACGCTAGAATTTCAATTGCCATCAGAGTAGACACCCTGCCTGTTTTAGGGGGAACATCCTATGGCACTTGATGTAGATGGTAACATGACAGATGTCTTGAAACTAGAAGAAGAATGGACTGCTGCTGAAGATGAAATGGCTCTTGGAAATTCCAAAGCATTGGATGCCTTATTTAATGGGGTAGACAAAAATATGTTCAGATTGATCAAGCAATGCACTGTGGCTAATGATGCTTGGGAGATTCTCAAAACAGCACATGAAGGCACAACAAAGGTAAAAAGTGCAAAACTTCAACTTCTTACTACTAAATTTGAGAATGCTGGAGGATGAAAGCATACAGGACTATCACGTGAATATTCTTGACATTGCAAATGCTTTTGATTCACTTGGAGAGAAAATCTCTGATGAAAAGCTTGTGAGAAAAATTCGCAGATCTCTACCTAAGAGGTTTAATATGAAGGTAACTGCCATTGAGGAAGCTCATGATATCTCTGGTATGAAAGTTGACGATATGGTCACATTAGAACAGAATGTGCAACTTTTCTCAAGAAACATAAGAAAAGCTTAATTGTTTCTTGGTCTAAGGATGATGAATTTGAAAGAGATATGAAGAATGAATCTACCAAACATGTTGCTGCTTTTACTGGAAGAGTTTTCTTTGATGATAAATCTTGTGATGAAGATTTAGTTTATGATGAATTAGTTGTCAGTTAAAAAAAATTGAATGACAGAAACAAAGACACCTGTAAACAACTCGAGGAGCAGAAGAATATCACCAATAAATTGGAGAAGGAAAAGATTGGTCATCTAGCAAAATTTGTGAACTCAGTAATGAGGTAAATCAGTTCAGTTCTCAACTTAATCATGTTATGAAGCAAGTAAAGATGATGACCACTGGGACTGATGTTTTGGATGAGATTCTGGAAGGGAAAATTCAAGGTAAACCAAATGGGGTTGGGTTCACCTCTATACATCCAAACCAGAACCAGCAAACCAAGACTTTTGCTCAGGCTCTAGTAGAATATGGGATGGTTAAAAAGAAGAAACATGTCAAGAATATAAAGTTTGTAGCTTCCACCGGAACAAATGATCCAACTGCAAGCAAAGGTATGTTGCAACATGCTAAGGAACATCAAATGCATAAAGTTGGAAAGGTGTCTTCTTCTAGGATATGTCACTTTTGTAAGAAAAAGGGGCACATAAGACCTTTCTGCTATAAGTTTTATGGATCACCACAACAACTCCATCAAAAGGCACAGAAGCCAAAAGTGATAAGGTTCAAGAAAATGTGGAAACCTAAGATTGACAATGTAGGATTGATGGCTCACATCTCTCTAAGAACACCTTTTGAGGAAAGATGGTATTTTTACAGTGGTTGCTTTAGACATATGACTGGATTTAAAGATCTTCTTGGTGTTGAGGAGTCTTACACAAACACCTATGTCACGTTTGGAAATGGAACAAAAGGAAAGATTATAGGTACGGGAAACTTAATCAGAAATGACTTACCTAATTTGAACAATGTCCTATTAGTAAAAGGATTGACCTATAACCTGATCAATATAAGTCAACTGTGTGATCAAGGGATGAGTGTGAACTTCAGCAAGTTTGCTTACTTTGTGACTAATGAGAAAAGGGAAGTGATAATGAGAGGTATCAAATCTGAAGGTAATTGTTACTTGTGGATTCCTCTTAGAAAAGATAAGACAGAGAAGTTAACTGGATGTAATCAAGTTTTAATTTCAGAGAAAAGAAATTGTGTGTTCCAATGGACTGCTGGGGATAAGCTCACAACAGTTGATGGCAGAGCTTCAAAACCTATAAGGATGAAGGACATGTTAATAAAATGTAATTTTGAATAAAATGTTCCAACATTGTGCTGTATCAACTTGAGCGTAGGTACTGTTCCAAAGACTACTATCATGTGTGCTTGGGTAAATCAATGCAATATCAAATATCACTCAGTCAGTGTATTTTTTAAAGAGAACACAACATCATGTGAAAATAGTGATATCAAGGTACAATTAGGAAGCATTCACTCAAGAATCTTGAATTACAGGCAGCCTAAAGATTTGAAGGGCTCATTTGAAATTATGCTACAAAAAGTGTGTTAGTTATATGAGCGCAAGCCTGTTTCCTCAATGCACGCCAATCTAGCGCAAGTTTTTCTAACCACTTTAAAAAAACCAACCACAAGTAATAACTTCCCCCTTATCATTGTCTTGCCTTTCTCTTCATCCAACTTCAGAAACATCTTTCATATTCTCCTTCTTCTTTTCCGACTCTCCCTTGCTCACTTAGCTATCAGTTTTTGCCAAAACAACCAGATCACCATGATTTTCAAAAACAACCCTCAGACCACCAAAGAGAACGTTGTCTCTAAACCTCTCGAAACAAAGTCCTTCCATTCCCAAAATGATTGAACCTATCACAGTGGTCTGTTCTGAAAAATCTAAAAAGGGAACTATTACGAGGCCTTCCACTAACACAAAGAAGTCAAAAAGAGGTGAATCAAAGATTGCATTAAGCATGATTGATCTGTACAAGAAAGAGAACTCGTTCATATCCACCATTGTTGAACCAAGTGTTGGAACTTTTGTGAAAGATCTCAAGAATGCAGATGTTGAAGCAAATCCCAAGATTACCACTGATGTTGTAACCTCTGCCACTGAGAAAGGTAATCCTGATGAAACCATAACTGTTGAAGTATCTGAATCTTGCAAAAACCTAGGTTTAGAAGACTTGAATGTTGTTATTGAGAATACTGAGAATATGGACCTGGATGACTCGAAAATTGGTGATGAGAGTACGGCTAAAGACACTGATCAGCTATCTCATGAGAAAACTGATGACCAAATCAATGTTGTGCTAAATGTTGGAACATCCTTGGACCAACAGGAAAAACAGCATGATGAAGCTGGATCTCCTAATAAAGATGAATTTGCACATGAGAATGAGTTTGAAAAGGAACTAGTGTTTGGAGATACTGCTATGAACTCTTCCTCTGATGAAGAGAAACAAACTAGAGCAGAGTAGACTTTAATCCTGAGGAGGATGATTCTAGTAAGAAAGATGTAGTGGAGGTTGATGATCTCGATTCAAATGACATTCCACTGAGAAAGAATCATGGAGGAAGTATTGCCAAGAGGTTGAAGTAACACAGAGAGGGGTGTAATATCTGAAACAGGAACCCCCAAGAAAAGTATGGCTAGTATGTCTAAAACTCATTATTTGATGGACACACCCAAAACAAGATCCAAAACTGTAGGAGTAGGACCAAAGAAAAGATGGAGCAAAGTGAAAGTGAAAACCACTGCTGGGAGGTCCAGAAAAAGAAAAGTTACCTCTTGAAATGAGTTAGAGTATGATGTTGAGATGGATGTTCAAAACATCATTTCCTCGGTATCAAAGAAGTTTGTAGGAAAGAAGGCACAGAAGACTGTTGCAAATGTGCCTATTGATAAGGTGTCATTTCACTTACCTGCAAATGCACAATGATGGAAATTTATTTTCCATAGGAAGCTGGCTTTAGAAAGAGAATTAGGGAAGAAAGGTGTGAAGATGGCAAATGTGATGGGTATGATCAAAGAAGCAGGACTGCTAAAAACTATATGCAATCTTGGTAATTGTTATGAGAAATTAGTGAAAGAATTTTTGGTGAATATCTCTGAAGAATGTGATAACTCTCTAAGTCAGGAGTATCAGAAAGTATATGTTAAAGGAGAATGTGTCCACTTCTCTCCCAACATTATCAACAGAATTCTAGGAATCAATGAACCATGTGTTGTAGAGCCAAAGGTGACTGAGAATCAGGTCTACAAGGAAATCATTGCAAACCAAGTAAAAGTCTGGCCTAAGAAAGGTAAGATTTCTTCTGGAAAACTCTCAGTTAAGTATGCCATTCTCAATCGGATAGGTGCTATAAACTGGGTCCCAACCACACACTCCTCAAACATTGCTACAGGTTTGGAAAAGTTTATCTACTTTGTTGGCACTAAGACTAAGATGAACATTGGACAGTATGTCTTTGAACAAACTGTCAAGCATGCTAAAATTGATGATGTGAAGTGTCCCATAGTGTTCCCCACCCTGCTATGTGGAATTATGCTGGAACAACACCATAGTCTTATAACTGTTGTTGATATTTCTGAGAAAAGGGAGTCTCCTCTCACCCTGCACCCCAAACTATTTAGTGCTAATCATGTTCCAGACATTGTCGGAACATCTAGAAGTGCATTTGATACAGGGAGAATGACAAGACAGGAAATTGTGGCTTCCCTCAAGGATACTTGTGTATTGTTGGATGAAAGGAAAGCTCAGTTTGAGCGGATGATTCATTCCTTGGAAGGTGAAAATGCAGGTGCTGAAGATGAACAAGCAGAGAGTGACAAGGAAGAAGAAGCTAATAATGTAGATGATGAAAATGAAGATGGTGATGAAGATTCTGGCAGTAGCTCAGAAGCTGAATAATTTCTTTGTTTTCAGAACTTATTTTGTGTGGGCTATGCCCTGGATATTTTGTGCACCTGTGTGTTCTTGTTTTGGTCTGTAATACCTAAATACTCTGCATTTTATTTTCCTTGGTATTCTATTGGCTCATTTTGGTATTTTGAATTTATGCACTTTTTGCTTATGGTATTTCCTTATGATATTTGCAAGAAATTTTCTGTTTGGCATATTTTGTGGCTAAAACGGGGGAGAAAAATGGTATATCTATACTCTCTATATGCCTGTGTATGTGCTATTATGTGTTATTCTGCATTTATTTTGCAGATTTGTCTGTTATGCCTGTATTTTCTGTTGTTGCATTTATTTTGCAACTATTTCAAGTTATGTGTAGATGTTGTCATGGATGTTGCAACATCTTGATTCTGCTCTGAGAATTTATTTTTCTCAGTATTTTTGCTATACATGTTCCCTGCTGTTGCTTAATAAAAAAATTGAAACATGTCTATGTGACCTCATAAGTTCTAGATGTTTTATACATATTCCCTGAAGATTTAATGTGCCCAGGCCCTGAAGAATTCTTTTATCTATGCATTAAGAAATTGTTTGATGATTCTTCCATATGCATGTGTTCAGGGGGAGTGTTGGAATATGTTTAAGTGTTCACTCACAGGTTCTTACCTTAAGGGGGAGTGATACTATAGTGTGTGCTTGCTCTAGTTCATGTTGTCTGACAGATGTGAAGTATGATGTGCCAAATATCAAACTGTCAGCTATCTGTAGGTATGGGAAATTTATTTTTTGCCTTGCTGATTTGTGTGGCAGGTACTCCTGTCTAAAGTTTTGAAGGATGTTGGAACATCCAATGTTTATGGGAATACATTCCCTGAGTGTAGCATAGGAATTTATTTTTCCTCTGCTATATGTGGTGAAGGATGTTCTAACATCAAATGTGTATGGAAACTTATGTTTCCTGTTTGTAGCATAGGAATTTATTTTTCCTCTGCTCTTGTGTGGTGAAGGATGTTGAAGCATCCAGACGTTTGTGGGAATTTATTTTTCCCATTCTGTAGCATAGGAATTTATTTTCCTCTACACTTGTGAGACTATGTAAATATCTTATCCGCTGCTGCATGTCTCTGATAAGTGTAATACCTCTACAGCTGAAGCTGTAATTGAAGATTATGTGAGGTATTCTTGTATGCACACTTCTGATATTTCTTTAGTGATACTGTCATGCTACTCCTTCTTCTTGAATATGTGTTCGTGATGATTTGAGGAAGTCTATCTAAGGTATCTCTTTAGGTTGTGTGTGCTAGCTGTTTCTTCATAGGTATGTGTTCATGCTACTTGGAGAAATGGATGTCTTCTGTATCCCTCTTTATTCTTTGCATTTGGCCTTAATTTGTTTTAGCCAAAAATTTGCCAAAGGGGGAGATTGTTGGGTATTTGTATTGGCTGCATTAATCCTAAAACAAATAACCTTGTCTGTGTTATTGGAACCAATGTTTCAACATGTGTTTAGGCATCTCTGTAATATGTTGGATACGATATTCCAACATCCTGGCACGGTTCAGTGTGCCTGGGTTCATGCCTATTTGTACGCGCGCCCTTCATTGTTTAAGGAAACAATATTTCCTTATCTTATTGACCAAGCAATGTGCAAATCTTTACAAAATCATTTGTGGAATATTCCTAAAGTTGTTTTTATATTTTAGGAAATATCTGTAGTTGTTTTGACGATCCTAAAGATGTTCCGACATTTTTAAGACTTTCCATATTTGTCTCTGATCCTTGTTTTGCAGATCAGCTGGACGATCTGTTTTGTTCTGAAGCCCAACAAAATTATTTGACCCGAGATGCTTCACTATATAAGGGAGACTTCAAGACCAAATGAACTATGCAAGCCGTCATTCTAAAAAGATTAGATTTTTAGGATTTTGAGTATACATGTGTTCTATTCTTCTATCATGTTGATGCAAGTTTGGTACCTTTATTGTGAGCATTTCTTGTATCGTTTGTGATACATGTATTAGGACTGTATGTTGAGTTATAAACTCATGTGTACTACTCCAAAACTGTAAAGTAAGGTTGTAGTTGTTTGTTTGAAGGTAACTTCATCTTGTGTTTGTTGTTTGAGATCTGATAGGTCACAGGGGTTGTAACTGACCATAGGATAGTGAGATGGGATCTCAGATCTAGGAGTTCCTAGGTTGAAATCAATACGAGTAGGTCCTAGGTCTTTAGTGTAAACGAGGAGTTTCCTGAGAGCTATAGAATAAGGACTACACTATTGGATTTCCATCCTGGGTTGGTAGCGCCCAAAGTAGGTGTGTTTGTCAACGAACTGGGTCAACAAACTCACTGTTGAAGCAACGCTACTGGATTTCTTGTCATTTACTTTCTTGTTTTTATTTCTATGTAATTTGTGATGTTGAAACATTAAACGGAACATTACAAACGTTGAAACATCTTACAGAACATCTTAAAACAAGTACGCTAGAATTTCAAAACTCAGGGGAAAGACAAGGCAGGAGATGGGTCTGAAGTCTTTCAGATAGACTGAGATTAGGTCTACTGTGATGGGTATTCCAATAACAATCACAGAGGAGGTGATTGCTAAAGCTTGCAGGGTTGCTGCAAATGGCAGGTTCATCTGGAACGCCAATAGGAATCATCCTTTCCTAGAGAGCTACAAAGGAGTAGTGTTGAAAGGAAACTCCTCCACCAAGCTGGTGGACATTGATGGTCAACACAGGATGCTCCTGAAATTCATGACGGAATGCTTCTTCCAAAAGGGTGGAGGCTCAGATCAACCTAGCATTGATCACAAGCTGGTGTTGTACTTTCTTGCTTCTTTCAACAAGATAAACCTTCCAAGATATATCATGCACCATCTGTGCTGGGCTATCAAAGAAGGAATCAGAAGTAAGAGGAAGCAGATTCCATGTGGAAGGCTCCTCTCTGAGATCTTCTCTCAAGGCAAGATTCTGGAGATCTTGAGAAGAAACAACTTGGCTTCTGACCAGGTTCTCAGAACCAAGACTGGAAAAATGATCAATGGCAAGATGCTGCAAAACATGAAGATCATCAAGAAATTCTCTCCCAATGAGAAGGACTTGAAAGAATCAACAGCCCCAACAAAGCTAATGAAGGATTTCCCTCCAATCTATCAGGAGAGGAATCCTGAAGTTTTGGCTAAGCTGGTTGCAGATTCTATCAAAGAATCCGGCATTAGCTACTGATGCTGGTTCAGAAGCATCTGGAGCTCTAACCAAGAATTCCAGGAAGGACACTTTTGATGCATTAGCTACTGGCATCTGCTCTGCTCCTACTTCCAAGAGGAAAAGGAGAAGAGAAGCGTCTCCAGTTAACACTCAAGAAAATCTTGAAGAAGCTAGAAAGCGAAGGGCTAAGGAGATGAGTGACTTCAGGAAGAAATATGAGACTCCAGACCTTGTCATGACTCCTGAAGATGCCAGAGAGGCGCAGAAGCAGATTGAGAGGATGTTAGCTGAAAGAAAGATAGAGAAGGCAGCACTCCAGGCTGCAAGGGATGAGAAGCTGCAATCCATTGGCATTGATGCCTCTGATGATTATTTTATGGAGAAGCTGGCTGAGGTCAAGCAAATTGTTGACTCTGTTGAGCAGTGTGCTTTGAAAGAGGCTGCAGAGATGCTGGAGAAGATTCCAGAGGCTTCAGAAGCTGATGGATCTATTGCTGCTCCAGAATCCACTTTTGTAGCTGAAGTATCAGAGGCTTCAGCACAGGTAATTCAGACTTCAAGCCTACCCTTCATCATCCCAACTCATATATCACCCTCAGATGATTCTGACCATGATGATGTTCCCATTGGTCAGAGGATGAGAAAACTTTCTAAACCTTCTCCACAACCTCAACAAACAACCCCTCAACTACCCCTTCAAGCTGACCAGTCATCAGTAGTTGCTGAATGTACTGAGGATCCTGAAGACCCACCAACATCTGACCTACCCCACTGTGACTCACCATCAAATCTGTTCTCCTTAGAGAGACACTTGGGTGGTGAAATCATCAAAACTCCAGCAAAGGCCACTAAATCAGTCTCTCAACAGATTGACTTAGTCAACCAACAACAACCAGAACAACCTCATCAACCATCCCCCAAACAAACTACAATTTCCACACCAACTCCAACACAACCTGAAAACCAAAATTCTCCACAAAAGGCTATTCCAGAACCTGTTGTTGAGACAGTTGTTTCTGAATCTGTACCAGCTACGGAATCTGAACAAACTGTGGCAATAACAGTTTCTGAACCAATTTAGACACCAACTCAACCTCCATCAATAGCTATCACAAATGACCAACCTTCATCTTCATCATCCACAATTCAGACCCTACAACAACCACCCCCACCCCCCAACATGCTGAAGTCTGAATTTCTGGACGCTGAACTGCTGGCAATCACTGCTGAGGTACAGAGGCTTGTGGAACAAAGAAGGTCTCCTACTCTTCATTTAACTTATCAAGAACAGTGGGACACTCTGCAGACAATGGCTTCTGCACTTCACAGTTTCTTAAGTCAGAAGTGCAACAAGATCCACAAGGTTGCTTCTATGCACTATGCCACCCTTGTGCACTTTGTTGAAAGTCAGGATCCTCTGTTCATAGCCAATACTCCTTTCTTTCCAGCATCAGAATACTTCACTAGGGAAGGAAGGTTGTTCAAGCAATTCAAGCAGACGGTTCTGAAACAGCAAGAGGAGGCTAAGGCAAGAGAAGATGAGCTACTTCAGAAGCAGTTGGTGAAGGTGAGAAAAACCACAAGAAGGGGGGGTTGAATTGTGTTTTTGGAAACTTCTTCTTTTACGTTCTAGATAACTGTCCTCAGGTTCAGAGTCTGAAGTAGTTCAGAGTCTGAGTGAGTTCA
>Ga0228710_1011307_pt1 | contig 11572 bp, 5 predicted proteins | sample MedpolnodulmetaG_FD_177995 | JGI IMG/M metagenome (GOLD analysis project Ga0228710, IMG submission 177995) | Root nodule microbial communities from Medicago polymorpha collected in Santa Monica, California, United States - pink nodules | ecosystem: Host-associated > Plants > Roots > Nodule... | reverse complement strand
AAAAAAATAAAATTGGTTTTTGTTTGGCCTATTAGGGGGTAAATCAAAACAAAAATATTTTACAAGAGGTAAATCAAAAAAAATATTTTACAGGAGTAAATCAAAAAAAAATATTTTACAGGGGGAAAACAAAAAATGGTCTATATTACAGGGGTAAAGACCTATTAACCCTAAAAAAAAATCAAACTTTTAAGTTTTTGTAAGATTTACTCAAGTATTTTTTAGAGATAAAATGCTGATAAATTTTTTTACAAAGTACAAGACAGAAAAGCGGAAATTTTTACGTGGACAGAAAATATTGAGAGAATAATATGTGTTTTCTTGTAGGAATAATATTATTATTGTTATCCCGTAAGCATGACTCAGTCCTAAGACAAAAAAAAAAAAATGATTATTGTTGGATGGTATCGTGCAATAAAGAAACGTCCTCCAATGTTTGAAAATAGCTTTTTGACTTTGGATGAGAAAACAACACGCATGATATCTATTGTTGGTGTTGGATCTAAGTGACTGCCAATAACATCAAAGAAGAAGAGAAGGAAGAAAGTACGCAATTGCAGATCGCAAAACAACGAGGATGGTACTAAACAGCGGCGTGGTTATGAGGGTGGCGCACGTGTCAGCTAGGTTGTGTCAATACATAGCGTGTAATCCTGAGATCTTAAGCAGCGACGCCGTTTTGGGTCTCATCTTTTGTCTTCCTTTCCAACGTTTCTTCTTCTCTCTTTCCTCCTACCTTGGTTATCCTCCTCCACACTCCGATTGAATATTCTATATTATACATCTTAGCTTTGTCGTTTAATTTGTGTATCTTCCTATGTAATGTAATTATAAATAAATCTACATTTTACACTGTTTCTGATTGCATAGTATTAGTAAATTGGAAGGTGCGATCATGGAAGCTAAGATATTAGATTTTTATATGAGATGAGGATGACAAAAATTGAAATATTTATTTGCATTTGTGGTTATTGTTGTGGTTCCCTTTTGTTCTGTATTGTGTGTGTGTGTGAGAGGGAGTAGTAATTGTTCCCGTTTGACAACAAGGAAAATAAATTAATATTATGAGGTTGGTTGGGTCTAGTGAAACATTTTCTTTCCATGGGGATCCAAGCTTTGCTTCATGAAATGAGTCTAGCATTAAACTCAAAATGATTCGAGCCGAATAGAACTTGGTTTTTGCTCAACTAATGATAATATTTCAAACATTATTTTCAATCAAATGGTATTTTAAATAAGATTATCCATAAGTTGTCAATTAAATAGTTGTTTAAATAACACTCATTTTTCATCAAAAAGAAAATTTACATGAAGATACAACAAAATATTAATCAAACATTATTTTCAAACCAAAGACCCCAAACACATAATAGAATTTATCTACCGTGGATGAATCTTAAACTTGAAACCTTTCATTTTTGTTTTAAGCCATGACCGTGACATTAATTTAAGGGATTCAAATAAACTTTTTTAATAACAAGCTTTTCTTATTTAAATTGTTAAGCTTTCCAAGTTTTTTAAATAGTCCAACAAACAAGTCATCCAAACTACATGTAACATTTCTCAACAAACTTTACAATTCAAACATAGATAACATAATGATTGAGCATATTCCATAACACTACTTGGTAATGTATATCTATAATTTTTTAAATAAATTCTAAAATACAATATTTTAAAAATTAGCAATTGAGCAACTAAATTTTTTGAGTCTATGTTGGACTAAATAAAACAAACTCGAGTCCGAAAGTCAAACCAAACTACTTTATTTTATTTTATTTCATAGTAGTATCATATTAAAAAAAAATGCATTGCTTATGTTATTTTTTTGAAGTGACAAATAGTTTTTTTTAAAGGAAGTGTCAAATGTTAATAGTTAGTATTATTTTTCTAAAATTCTGTAGGTCATGAAAAAAGTTATTTAATTTTTTAAATTTAATAAAATAAGCTTCTTATCTTATAAAATTGTTAATTTGATCGAATCAAATTAGATCAACTGGTTTGAATTTTGTGGAATTTTTTTTGGCAAAAACTAAGCCATAAATTTTCAATCGGTTCAAAGTTTTTCTTCCAAAAAAGCCATTTTACTAGTTTATAGTAAAACAAAAAATTGAGAAAGAACAAAAAAGATTAGAATATACAGAAAAAATTTGGTGCAGCTGTTGCAGTGTTCCCGCAAGATGAAGACTATGGTGACGCCATTGACAAGAGTCTCCACATTTTTTCGCCCAATTCCCCATAATGCCCTTCCCTTCTCCCCCAAACCACGCATCTCTTTCTTACCAAACTCTTTTACCTTCACCTCTCTCACTCCCTCTCTTTCAATGGCTTCTTCTTCCCAATCCACTGCTCAGGTACCTCTATTTCTTCACTCTTCTCTTTTTTTCCCTTTTTTTTCTTTGACCCAATTGATTAATAAATAACTGGGTTGCTTCAAAATTTGAAATTTACTCATAATTACTGAATTTTATTATTTTGTTATATGTTTTCAATGATGATCATAGTTTATGAATTAATTAATTAATGTGATTTATGTTTTATGAATCAGGTTGTTTCCTCTGGTGATGTTAACACTAAAAAAGATGATGTCTTTCAATTAATTCAAGCTCATCAGGTATTTTAAGCCATTTTGTAATGGACTTCTCTGGAAGCACTTATCTAGAATCACTTCTGGGAAACAAGTTATTAGATGAAATGAAGAATTAAAAGCTGAAAACTTCTAGTATATGTTTAATTGCAAGTCAACCTTCATCGATTTTTGTAGAAGTCAGTTTAGGAGCTGTTTCATGATCTCATCATTTAACATCTTTATGAATATCTATGTTTATAAACATAATTATGTAAGCGAAAATTTAAACTTGTTTTAATTGTGAAACTCCAATAAACTAGAAGCTAAAATCCCTTGCTGGTAGTTTAAAATTGAATGTGTATAATTTCAGGAGGATTGATTTATGTTAATGGGGTTATTGTGGCAGGAAAAAGCTGCAAGACTTTCACCAGTTGAAGAAATTCGAACTGTCCTTGATCGTAGTCTACGTGGGACGCTCTCCACATTCTCGAAGGTTTCTGTGCTCTCCTACCCTTACACTGACTTGTATAACTGATTGCTTTTACCTTTTTCCCTATCTTGTGTGAAGTTTACATGATTGCTGAGTGTAATTCATGAGATGCAATCGTCTTTTTTGCTTTTATTTAAACTGTAAATTGTTATGGTGGTATACGACTATTAACTTTCCTGGTCCGGAGTAGCTTTCACTAGGAAAAAGATGAAAACATCTTTGAACATTACAGATGCTGGGATTGATCAAATATGAGAGACATGGAAAGATTGAAGTTTTTTTTGTTTGAAAGTTTAGTTGTTGACTTTTGTTCATGCCCCAAGGAACTGTGAACACCCTTCGCTATGAACAACAACAACTACAAACAAAATAGTAATAGTACTAATAATAGTAATGTTCATGCTTGACAGAGCCATTAAATTGAAATCTTCTCTGGCTGCCTTTCTGATCATATACTTGATTGCCTTCTTCTCATCTAGTCTTTTGATTTTTGTCACGCAGAAGTATGACGGTTATCCATCAGGATCTATGGTTGACTTTGCATGTGATGCAAATGGATGTCCTATATTAGCAGTGAGCGACTTGGCTGTTCATTCAAAGGTTTTCTTTCTATATTTTATTTTATTTTTCTTCCCCCGAAGTTTATTGTTAAAAAATGATAAATATAAAAATTTCAAAGATTAGATTTGATTTCATGAGAAATAGGACGTCGAATTTGTGAATTTGTATACATGGCCATCCATCACACAATATCGACTTTGGCTTGTCAAAGGTCTTGAATTAAATTTCAAATCTTATTTTTCATGTCTTCAACCTGCACCCGGCCATCTTAACAGTTATAATTCATGAAAACATCTTTTAGACCACAAACAAATTAAAAGATTGCTTCTATTGCTAAAGAGTGTTGTTTTCTATACTTTACAGGACTTAGCGGCTAATCCTAAATGTTCAGTGCTTTTGGCTAGAGATCCTGAAGATAGGACTGATTTGGTGATCACTTTACATGGTGACGCTATCTTTGTAAGTTACAGTCATCTGTTCATTTTCCAGTAGTTATACATTATTTCTTTTTGTGTTTTCATTTCCTTTTACTATTATTTATTAAATGATTGGATTACATAGTCATTAAATAATAGAATCATTATACGAAGGGGCAGAAGTTTAAATATAGTCCTGAAATTATATTCAGGTACCTGAAAAGGATAAAGAGGCCATACGAGCTGCATATTTGGCGAGACATCCCAATGCGTTTTGGGTAACTTTTGCTCATCATTCTTCTTTGAAACTTACTTTGTGACTTCTGCTTGTTCTAAAATTAATAACTATAAATGAACTACTCATAATGAAGGTTGACTTTGGAGACTTCCGATTTGTACGCATTGAACCAAAAGTTGTACGATTTGTGTCAGGTGTTGCCACGGCTTTGTTAGGATCAGGAGGTTTGTTAACCTCGTTACTCTTGCTGGTTTAATTTGCTGGGATATGTTTGGAGGGGAAGAGACAGTTAGCTTTTCATAGTATTAAACATTTCCCTTTTTATGAGTGGAATAAAATAAAATATTATCATGTAAATATAGGATTAGAAACAGATGGTTGAAGGACTATTCATTATAGTTGATACCTTGAAGGCTCGGGTTTGTTTTGCGGTTGTCTGGATGCTGTAAAACAGGACAAAGCTTTCCTAACATGAACCTTTCTGAAAATGAGTTAGTGTATCAATGCCAAAACCAAAACTTAACTAAAACAATGAGATCAATTTTTGCCTTAAAGCTGTTGATTTCTTGATGCTGGCGTGGTGTGTTCTGCATCATATTGCATTATAAAAACTGTCTTTTAAGTCAATTGCTTTGATTGAAAAATGTACTTGTTATCTGGTTTTAGAATAGCATGCATAAAAATGAGTATATAAGGAATCCTTGCATTTTAAAGGGAATTTTTTCGATTATAATACTTTTTATTGGTGCACATCAAAATATCTTTCCATTGCTTCGGGAATGAGCAAGCACCATCTATGCACCACATAAGTGAATTTCATGTGTATTTTCTGTTTTATATATTTGAAGCAAGTTTATTATGCTTACTTTTTTATCTTCGACTTCAGAGTTTACCGGAGATGAGTACAAATCAGCAAAAGTTGACCCTATTGCTCAGTTTTCCAAGCCAGTAGCGGTATTAATCTCTAACTCATCTTCATATGTTGCATGTCTACAATGTATTTCTTAAACCACCCAAATTTTCTCTTTTAATATAAGTATTTCTATTTGACAGTCGCACATGAACAAAGATCACGGTGAAGATACTAAAGCGATTGTGCAGCACTGGACCTCAGTTCCGGTATGTCACCTTTCCCGTTGTACAGTATACAGTATACAGTATGAAGAAGAAAGGCGACTCTTTATTTTCAACTGTTAAATTGACTGAATTGATCATCTGCAGGTGGACTTTGCTGACATAATAGATTTGGATCGTCTAGGTTTCAATGTTAAGGTATTGCTGTTAGTTTTTCTAATATCATTTAGTTAAGCTAGTTTATTTGTCATACCTTTAGGCAGTATTTTTACTTTTTTTTTTTTTTAAATCACCTACAAATTGGATAAAGAAATCTTCAATAACATCAGTTGTTCTTTCCATAATATTTTCTACTTTGTTTGCAGTTATGCTCAATGTTCAATTTCTCTTTTACTATTTTTTCTGAGTTCTGAATGTGTACGTAAGTACGTTTCATTTAAATAATCAATTTTTTTTTTTTAGGCTGGTTATCAGGGAGATAAATTCAAGCTCCGTGTACCTTTCCCTCGACCTGCAGAAGATAGAAAGTAAGACATCATATTTGATATAAGCTCTGTGTACGTCCTACATTATGCTGTTTTTTAATAAAAAAATTATGTTGATAAATAACTATTTATTGCTTTTCTTTTAGGGATGTTAAGACTCTCATTGTTGAGATGCTCCAAGCTGCTAAGCCTCAAGTTAATTGATTCCTCTACAGATCAAAGGTGGACATGAGGTACTCATCCAAAACTCATCAAGTAATTGAGTTCAGTTGTACTTTTGTCTCCAAGATTCGTCATTTTTCTTCATCATTCATAAATTAATCTCCCATAAATTATATTCAAAGTAACCAACTCATTGCTGGATTGCAATAAGATTAGCTAAATGTCAAAAAAAAAAAAAAACCGAGCGAGACACTTAAAATACGGGATTGTTATGATAAGTTCTTTCTGTTCTAATCCCTTTCTCTTTGAAATGCTACAGATTCCTTTCCGTCATCCACCTTCTGAGGAGGACAATTTGTGTGCCTTGAGAAGTAGACAAGTAAATATCGTGATATTTTCAATACATACGATGACAACTCAAATAGCGATTTCCGTGGGTAACGCTCATAAATGTAAACATTAAAATTGTGTAAGATTAATTGTCTCTCGAAGACTCGTATCCTTTGTACAGAATGATCATAAGATCTTCCTCCATGTTTACTCATGTTGAATTGAGACAATTTATGAATAATCCTTTAAGAAACGACAACAATTTTTTGCTTGTCCAGGGCCGGATATTGTGTCAATAAAGTTATTTTTATGTATGGTTAAAGGTATAAGTTGAATGACATCTAATTATATGCCTCATCATGTGAATAACTTGGGAAATATTTTAGAAACTATTATATCAAAGTGATATTTTAACAAGGTATGGTTATTTGATTGTCAATGCATAGGTATAAAAACATGTGCTAACTCTTCATGAAAAAAAATTGTACTTTTATTTTCTTGCAATTACCCCGAATGAGATATTTGACATAGACGAAGGATCATTGCGTTGAAAATTATGTCATTTTTGTACAGCACGTTTTCAAAAAGCTAGCAAATTGAAAATGGTACCTTCAAACATACACGTTTGTATAGCTGTCTTCAGAGTGTGAACAAGTCCTTTTTTTATTATTTTATTTTCTGAAATTGTTTACTCAGATAATTTTATGGTCAGTAATTTGTTCAAGTATTACATAGCCACCGCATGGTTTTTACAAAGCCAAAAAGGTCAATTTTTGTATTTAGTAGTGTAAAGTGATAAACAATATGATAATTTGTCCATTTATATCCAACAAAGAACTTGAGTGGTAGATATCTTGTCCCATAGTGTATGAAAACAAAATATTGGCTGCCCTTGTTGTGATCAATTTCTGGTGCTGGTGATGCCCCTAAAATACTTTATTTGGATGATTCAACAAATCACAACCGTCTGTTTCTTATTCAAATCCTGCTGCTCAAAGGAATATAAGAATACAAAAAAGATACTTTTAATTTAGTCACCTTTCACATGTTACAACAACCTTTACTGAAAGACTCTTGTAGATATTGTGCATGCAAGCTGCAGCTTTGATGGGTCATTGAAAGTTCTGTGGCATGGGGATGTGCCTACGTCCCTTACACATCGAGCGTATGTCTGGTTCTACTTCTACGGTGGTCATCCCATTCTCATAGTCGAAAGTAGCATGTGTCACGGCTCGCGGTCTAAAGCAAGTTTGCAATGGGCAATGGCCATGAATTGTTTGGATTTGGGTTCCCTACTGTCAGGAAATCTGCAGTCAAATCATCTGGCTTGCCCAGATCATCATGTTTATCATTTCAAAATGGGAGAATCAGGGAATAAGATTTGCATTCCAGAAAACTGAAACCTCAATAAACCACCTTTTATTGCAAAAGGAAAAATGGGATTGAACTCTTAATTGGTTTGAATTGAAATGAATAACTTTCCAGAAGGTAAATCCAAAATTTATTAGCTTATTATGCATATTAAAGTAAAAATAAAATAATAATAAATGTAAAGATCAGCAAAATCTTGACCATTAAAAACCACATGTAAGCTACTTTGTCTAATTTGAACCTTACGCCTAAAAATAGCAATTGGTAGAAAAGATTTCGTGTACAAAAGTATACATGTATAAATCTAGACACCCACATGGTCTAAGTTCAGTGACACACACACATACCATTTTATTATCAAGATCTCCTTTACCTAGTGCTTAACTAGAAGAAAGACAACAAAATCATTTAGATTCAAGTACACCACGATCCATGCTTTATTTGGCCTCATACTCTTCAGTTGAAATTATGGATATATTTGCCTGCTTGAGGCTTACATTAATCTTGTGCATATTTTCCTTTCCTTAATTGGTTTTTCATACCCATCTCTTTAAATGTTTTGAAGCTCTTCTTCTGACAGTCAAAAACCATATGATTTATTACATCCAAAGGTACATTACAATTCAATGTCGGCAAAATTTTTGCAAAGGTGGGTCATAGTATATTCATACACTTTCATTTAGGCCTTCTTTTGAAATTGAAACTTCATTAAAATATAGAAAAGAAAATATGATGAAGAGGGTTGCTGAAATATGAAGGTAAGTTGATTATTAATGAGTACACGCTAGAGAGAAACAAAACAAAACAAAACAAAACTTGGTGGGAATGGAATAGTATCTTTACTCATCAATTCAATCACCATAAAGTAAAATTAGAGAGATAGACATGAAGAGAAGAAAGAATGATAACTGAGAAAATAATTTTCTTCATTGATTGAAATGGATCGGATAAGATCAGATCTTACTTGTTTACAAAAAACATTGTGAGAAAGCAAATTTAAAAAACTTGAATCATCATCAACTCAACAAAATATCACCATCATCTTCCATCTTCCCAAAATAGTTTAGATTCTTTGTTGTTGTAGTAGATCCAACCCCCTCAAATATTTGCATAATAATCATCATCATTCAGAATCACTTTCCACACTCCCCATAGCCTTCAATCCTCTTGGCCTCTGCATCAAAAACCCAAAAATTATATTTAGAAAAAAAACCAAATAAGAGATAAAAATAAGAAGGTTTAAACTTTATAAACACAACAACACCAACAACCACTAACCTTCTTGTTACTTTTCTTCTCCCTAACTTCATATCTCTCTTGACACATATCAGTCAACCATGCTCCAGGACTTACCAACTGTAAACAAACACCAAACAAACATGTGGACAACATTAGACATAAGATGATGAAAATTAACAAGATCCAAACCCAATCAACCACAATAAGAACAACATAAAAATCAATTTTTTAAGTAAAAAGAAACTTACCAATAAGCTTCTTTGGATGATTTTGGCCCTCTTTTTGGGTCTTTGAGGAAGCTTACAACCTTTCATGGCAAGAAAATCTTCTTCTTTCTCTTTGCTTGAGAGAGTAATGTAAAGCTTAGGCCAAACAAGAGCTTTTTCTTCTCCATTGATAACATCGCAAGCACCTTTACCAGTGTCCTCTGCTGAACCCCTCGTCGTGTAGTATCGATCTTCCTTCTCCGGCGAAGCTGATTTTCTGTTATCTCCGGCCGCCGGCCGTAGAATAGTCCCATCGGAATTTCTGCACACCAAAACTTCCCCATCAAAATCACAAAAAATTGGAGAAAAAAAATCAAAATTTCAGGCAAATAGAAATCAGAGATCCAATACCCTTCTGAAGAAAAAAAAATCCATCAAAGAACAGAATACAAATTTATAACATCTGGGTATGCAAAAAAAATCGATTTTTACATCATTAAAACACAAATAATCATTTTTTTTATCTTTCTTATTCTATGAATACAAACACTGAAAAAATGGAATTTTTACCCTCTCTTTTATGCTTATCTTCACTGAGAAAATTCCCCATTAACCAACCAAATGAAAACACCATCATTACATTGAACCATTGAATCAACAACACCCAAAAAAATCATTATTTCTTTTACTCAAAATCAAACAAGGAATAAAAAAAATTGAAAGTTTATGTTTTTAGCAACCAACAAGACTAAAACACCATCATTTTTCAAAAACCAAAATCCAGTTTTTTAATCAGATGAACCAAACAAAGAAAAAGAAGAAGATGAAGATGAAGAGAAAGAGGAATCTGAGAAGATCCATTTGTTATGGTCGTTTTCAACAACCTTGTGAGACGATTAGGTTGCTGTTGATGATGATGAAGATGAGAACTTTCTTTCTCAGTAACACCAGAACGATGATTCTCCACTCCAGAATTAAGCTTTCTTCTGATTACACCACCGTTGAGTCTAGTTGAAATCCGAGGATCTTTCACCCTCACACATCTCAAACGCTTTCTGTTTCCCCACTGCAAGAAGAACTCTGGTTCTGTTGCCTTACATGCTCTTTGGTTCCTCTCTTCTGTCTCCATTTCTGCAACAAAAAGCATACAACGTTAACCACCATAGATTCAGATAAAGGGTTGATCAAAATTTGATAACATAGCAGAGAACAATGATATACCAAAGTCTTAAAGGGTTGGCTTCAAACTTAAGATCTATGCCTCAAAAAACAGTTTTTTTTGTAGAAGTTTATCTGCAACAAAAGCATAGAAAAAGGGTTAGAACAAGAAGAAGAAATCTATAAGAAAAATCCCTTCAAATGAGAAGAAGATGAAGAAGAAGAAGGCTTACAATGATAAAAAATTTGGATTCAGAGAAGAAGAGATAAGGGTATGTGTGAAACAACAAGATCTTCTTCTATGTTGTTAGATTTGTGAAACAAGTTTCTCTGTTTATGTACTTTGAAGCAAAAACTGAAACAGAGTTTGAGGGTTATTTTTCTTCTCTTCTCTCTGTTCTGTCTTCTAACTCTTTTTTCTAATTCTAATGTGTTTGTGTGTATTTATCCTTCTTGTGAAGTGATGAGAAAACTAGAGAGAAATCTTAGCCGTTGGATTGCCAATATAAGGGTTAGGTGATTGATCACAGTTTTTGGTTTGGGCGTCCCTTAACTATTGTGTTTCCTTTTTCACCCTTTTCATGATAATTGACAAAAAGAAATTAAAAGAAAAAACAAAACAGTTGTTATCATTCTTCCAGGCTTACCTGCTGCAAGCATGGGCTTGGGCTTATTGTTGGGCCTAAACTTACTTGGGCTTGGGCTTATTGTTGGGCCTAAACTTACTTCAAGATCCACCGTCTTAAAAAACTGGCCTTTTTTATTTGAACCAAAATTTTTATTTTTTTTGTTGAAAGGTTGATCTAAATTAAATGTTGTGCAAAAAACAAAAGAGCCTTTTGTTATCTAATCCATATGGACCATTCCCAATATTATGGTTAGTGTTTGAGACATTTTTAGACGATAGTGCCTCATGGGAATTCCTCATTAGACACCTAACAATTTCTCACAGACACCTAAAAAAACATCCAAAACGTCGTTCGTCACTTTTTAAATCAGTTAAATCACTTTTTAAATTGGTTTAACCGATTTAAAAAGTGCTTGAATTGTAATTAGCCACTGATGGCGTGTTTTAGAGATTTGTGAGCAATTACCACGTGCCTAAATAGCAATCTCAGTGTCTCCTGGACATTGATTGTGTGAAGTCTATTGGGTGAGACATGAGTAGCCACCAAGATGGATCCTCTCATGCATATTATCTCATGTCGTCCACTCAGTTCTCATCTTAGTCGTTCATCCAACTCTCTCTCTCTCTCTCTCTCTCTCTCTCTCT
>Ga0228710_1011305_pt1 | contig 11573 bp, 7 predicted proteins | sample MedpolnodulmetaG_FD_177995 | JGI IMG/M metagenome (GOLD analysis project Ga0228710, IMG submission 177995) | Root nodule microbial communities from Medicago polymorpha collected in Santa Monica, California, United States - pink nodules | ecosystem: Host-associated > Plants > Roots > Nodule... | reverse complement strand
GCTTACCACTACTTTCCTCTCTAGAGAGGGTTTCATTAGTGTAACGTATACACTATAAAATGCTTAAGGAGGTAATCCAAAAACCCACAATCATTTCTCAACTCTTCTCATGAGTTTTCATTTCCCAATATAAAGACAATAACCAAGATGATTGCTCAGCCAGTCTTATTAACCTTGGAAGGCATTGCACGTAATTGTTGAGCCTCCGACGTTAGTGTCCAGTTCAGATGGACCTTAGCTCGGTCCTGAAAAGTTTGTATATATAGAATTGGTTGGCTAGTATACCGTTGCTTGCAAGTTGATGATAATAGAGAGTTAGGCATGGTTATACCTAGTCACGCCCACACCATTTATACATTTTCTTCAGATATAATATAGTCCCACAAATGAATATGTTTTCCTTGGTCTATAATACACAACTAGTTTAAAAAAAAATCAAAAGAATTAACGGTAATATTAATTAGGGTTTTGCTAACGAGCGTTTTTAGAGCACTATTATGATTTCAAATTAAGAAATTATTTCTTTTAAAACTTAAATACTTCGATTTGCAACGCATCAAATACACAAATTCTCATAAGAAGGAGAGGATTGTCTCCCGTGACATTAGAGTCTAGTGAATTTCCATACCTTGATTTGAAATGAGAGAGAGAGAGAAAAATGAAAAAAGATGCATTTAAGGGTGGGAGTTAAAACTGGAGAGTCAAGTTAAAACCTCTCCGGAGGGGATCGATTCCCCTCGTAAACTTTACCATTTTTGTGTTTAAAAAGTGTCTAAAACTTTACGCATTTACAACGTGGGATATCACGTCCCAACGTACCAACCATCTTTTTCAAACTCTAATTAATACACGCAGCCTACATGCATGTTCCTCTTAAAACTTTTTCATCATTATGTTATCTTCTCTACCAAGACGCCTACAATTTTTGAAAAGATTTCTTTGATTGAAAATGTCAACGCGTGTACATACTATAAAAGCTGTTAGTGGTAATCCAAAATATATATCATGCATATATATAGTTTGGTACTTCCCAATAATTATTTGCAAATCTGATAAAACAAGATGATTTCTCATTCCTTCTTATTAGCTATGATTGTGCTCCTTCTTCTTTTCCTTCTCCCACTTTTCTTCTACTTCAAGAGAAACAAGAAATCACAACCACATTTACCCCACCCTCCAAGTCCACCAACAATACCAATAATTGGACATCTTCATCTCCTTAAACCACTCATTCATCATGCCTTCCGCGACCTCTCTGAGCGATATGGACCTCTTATATCCCTTCGACTTGGCTCTGCTCGATTTATAGTTGTTAACACTCCATCACTCGCCAAAGAGTTTCTCAAGACACACGAGCTTGCTTATTCCCATCGTAAAATGAACATAGCAATCAACATGGTTGTCTATGATGACGCCACTTTTGCATTCGCCCCTTATGGATCATATTGGAAATTTATCAAAAAGCTCAGCACCACTGAGCTCTTGGGTAACCGAACCATTGGACAATTCCAACCGATTCGAACCCAAGAACTCCATGAATTCATTCAAACGTTGGCAAATAAATCTAAGGCCAAAGAAAGTTTGAACCTCACACAAGCTTTGTTGAAGCTTTCCAACAACATAATATCACGAATGATGTTGAGCATCGAGACCTCCGGGACAGACAACCAGGCAGAACAAGCCAGGGCTTTGGTTCGCGAGGTAACACAAATTTTTGGAGAATTTAATATTTCGGATTTTATAGGATTTTGCAAGAACTTTGACTTGCAAGGTTTTAAAAAAAGGGCCTTGGACATACACAAGAGGTATGATGCTTTGTTGGAGAAGATAATTTCTGATCGGGAGGAATCGAGAAGGAAAGCCAATGTAATAGAGAGTGGATCTGTGAATGGAGAAGAGAGACTCAAAGATTTTCTTGACATTTTGCTTGATGTCTTTGAGGAGAAAGACCGTGAAGTCAATTTTACTAGAAGTCATATCAAATCATTGATCTTGGTACATATATATCTTCTTCTCCTCATGTTTATTATGTTTTTATACGGTCACAACTACAGATCCAACTCATTTTTAGAAATAAACACAAAAATACACTTGAACCAATATTTTCAATAATAATAACAACAATAAACTAATTTTTTATTTCTACATTTTTTCGATTTGCGAGTGTGAAGTATTGCTCTATTATATAGTTCAAAAAGATTGTTTACTTATTGTTATTAAATAATTTCTTTAAAAACTATTTCTACAAAAGTATTCCTCAACTGATTATTTTAGTTGCATAGTTATGAGTTACCATTACCACAATTTTTTAAAATAAAAATCAATATTTTAAATGTGTTCTCAAGACGAAACCGCACAATTGTACAAATCAAGACCATAGGTGTAAATATTGAGCATATAACTTCTAATGTTTATATCTAGTGATTATTATTAATATATATTTCAGGATTACTTCACAGCAGCTACCGACACTACCGCCATATCAGTAGAATGGACAATATCTGAGCTATTTAACAATCCAAGGGTGTTGAAAAAAGCTCAAGAGGAGGTAGAGAGAGTTGTAGGAAAGGAAAGATTAGTGTGTGAAGAAGACAGTCCAAACCTTCCTTATATACATGCCATTATAAAAGAAACTATGAGGCTTCACCCTCCGATACCGATGATTATGAGGAAAGGAATAGAAGATTGTGTTGTTGATGGTAACATGATTCCAAAAGGCTCAATGGTTTGTGTGAACATTTGGGCAATGGGAAGAGACCAAAAGATATGGGAAAATCCACTAGATTTTAAGCCAGAAAGGTTTTTAGAAAAGAAAGAAGGAAACAATATAGATATGAAAGGGCATCACTATGAATTGTTACCATTTGGTTCTGGACGCAGAGGTTGCCCTGGTATGCCTTTGGCCATGCGCCAATTGCCCACCGTAATCGGGGCTTTGGTACAATGCTTTGAGTGGAAAATGCTTGACTCCGAAGGTAAAATACTAGATCAAGGCAAAACAATTGATATGGATGAACGACCTGGATTGACCGCTCCTAGAGCCAATGATCTTATTTGTATTCCGATTTCAAGAATGAACAAAGGTTAGAGATGGAACAAAGGTTATGTCTGGCGGAAGGATCTCTTCTCCTACAGTTAATGTAGCATCCTATAGTAGGGAGATGTGTCAATATGTAGTGTCTTGCAGTTGTAGTAAAAGAGTATCTCCCATGTAGAGAACCTATGACAAATAGAAGGGAAAAATTATGTATGTATAGTTCAATTAATATCTCTTTTCTGTGCTTTGTGTTGTATCATAAAGGAATTTATGATGTAAAATCACAATGCTGTCAAAAATAAAGTCATGCAATTTACTGAATTTGGTTTTGTATGCGGTGCAACAACACATGGATCTATCTAAATTAACAATGGAAGAATCAAACGAGACCTTGAAAAGAAACACGCACAATTTTTTTTAGGGGATAGACAAATATATATATATATATATATGATGACGTGTTATGTTATAAACGTAACGGTTATGGCAAGTGTACCAGTCGTTTTCATCAAGTAATAAAGTGATAATTAGAGTATCGTATCCATAAGGATTGTCCTTTTGTCCGAACAATTCTCCTTACTTATTTTTGTAAGTTTGACGATATAAAAGTAAGTTGCAATTTTATCTGTTTGCAACAGAGCAAATTTACCTGTTTTTGGTTGCAGAAAAGTAAACATCGGTTAAGATTCTTTGAATCCCCTCGGTATATACGTTGTTGGATAATAAATAATATAAATGTTGCGTTTATTTATCTTAGGTAGACTATATAAGTGATGAGGCCGATGGGAGTTTCCTAAATAGGTAGAGCACCACCTGACCCAATGGGCATCATCCACTAGGTACCTAATTAGGTTTTTCCCTCCGATGGCTAACTGCACATGTTGACCGCACGGTGATCCTTACATGCGGTATCTTGCTAATTCAAAGGTAATTGAAACATAAACTTTATATTGGCTTTCATGTGTTTCCCAAGGCAATGAAGGCCAATGTTCCCTTAGGTTTGCCCATCTATGAATCTTAGGACACTCATAACACACTCTCTCTATGGTTACTTAGTAGTTCTACAAACGGACAACCCTAATCTACGACTACCTTACTACGGGTTTCAAGAGAATGGTCTTATTAGGTTATAACCTTAAGTCGGACAACTAGGTGCTTGTTTTCCTAATTACTAACTAGTTAATTCCTAACTTTGGTAATGCACCACACGACCCAATGGGTATCATCCACTAGGTACCTACGTCTAGGATCAACAACTCCTATGATATCTTTGGCTAATTAATAATCACTTACTTCCTAGACAGATAGTTATCAGTAAAAAGATATAAATATCAAGATATAAACATCTAGTTGGTGATAGCAATATTAGGCCATGTCACAACCTAAGTACCTAATCTAGGGTTGCACCTCTCACATAAATAAAACTATATCTTAATAAAACTTAATAGCTTACAAAAGAATAAATAAATAAAATAAACGACATATTATATTAAATAAATATCCAACAAAACTATACAGAGATTCATCTTAGAACTCTAACCTAAAAAGATTTAGTTACACATGGTAACTAAAAACAAATTACTAAAGATAAAAACATACCCTAGAAAATCAAGGAGAAAATAGAAACTCTCCCGAAGCTCCAGATTCGCCTTCCTCTTGAACTGCTACAGTTCTAAACGAGAAATTCTAAATGAGGAATGTTGGTATTTATAGTGAGAGTTTCTGTCTGAGTTTGGGATAAAAGTGCGGGCTTTATCCAAAACAGAAGCAATAAAAGACAGTTGCGCCCCAACTTTTTGCATGTGGTGCATGGAAAATGGCCTAGGCGCATGGTTTGTTAAATCCTGCCCTAGGCGTTTTTCTCATGTCCTAGGCGCATGGTGTCTTTCTTTCAGGCCCAATCTCTGATTTTCCGTCGTTTTTAGGTCTTCGTCTTCAAATAACTTGTCTCAGTACTTTGGAAGCATAATTCCTCCCATTTGTAAGTCTTTTGAGGCCTCTTGAATATTTATTCTTGTCTCTTGAATCTTCACAATTATTTGGTTGTTCTTGATTTGAGATTTGCATGATTTTTTCGTGAATTACTTCAAAAACCCTTTAAACATTGCTTTGTTTCGGGAAAACTAAAATTATAGATTCAAATATAGAAAACATTACAAAAATCCCGAAGTCATAGGCAATCGTTCTAATACTCCTCCTTTTTGTTGTTAAATCCTACTAAAATAAACTGAAAAACACGTTAAAAATAACGTAAGATGACCTATCATCAATGTGTATATATATGGGGTTGCTAACTTACTCCAACCTAAAAACACGAAGGTGTAAGTTAACAAGCCTACTCCCACTTGCTATTGACTAAAAAACCCAATTACCACATCCAAATCAATTTTAAGTAGAAGGGTAGTTTGTAAATTTTAATTAAAAAAACTTCATTCACACAAAACACACCTTAAGTCCTTTTTTTTTGAAGAAGCTAAAATGGAATATATTATCAACACAAAATGTCTTTCCTAGCACAAGGTGTGCAAAGGAAAAACACTAAAATCTGTATAAATTTACAAACTGGGAACAGAAAAAACAACAAAAAGCAATGAAAGAAAATAACAACTATGTGTAGCCCAACATAGAGAGGGGACTAAGCCACCAACCATGATAATTGAAAGAGAATTGAAAAAAACTCTCCTTCAACCACGAAAAGGAAAGAGACTTTATTTTGTCCACTATTCACATAATCGAGCATTCTTTGATCTTGAAAATTCTGCTATTTCTTTCTTTCCATATTTCTCAAACAGTAGCAAACCAAATGGCGTTTAACAAAGTGGACCGCACCTGAGAGCCACCACCACCAACTATGAACTGAGTAAAATGATCCTTAACATCGAACGGGGCGACCATGGAAATGCCAATCCAATGAAGAATATCATTCCACACCGAACACGCCTTAAGTCCTTAACAACAACGTAGATTACTTTCTCTAAAAAAAAACAATAGATTACTTCAAAGAAAATAAAAACAACGTAATTAGGTTGCGTTTATCTCTTCAGGTTGCCACTACGTAGATGATTTGCTAAATTGGTGGTACTCCATAGGAATAGACCATATATCTTCAGGTGCATCTATCTCTTCTTCATTTTATTTTTTTACGCAAGTGCATTTATATCTTGAAACTTGAATTTGGCAAACAAGACACTGTTTTTTTTTTGGACAAATCGACCAATATGTAATTGATCATTGAAAACATGAAGAAGTGGTAATTCAGTGCTATTTTGTTTAGTCGTGTACCGTACCTTATAGATCTGTCATATATTTTTTTAAAAGGAACTGTGTTATTTTTGGAGAGTGAAATTCGAAAAACGAAAAAAAAAGAACAAAAAAAAAAGACAGTGAATATCACTTTTGTTGGACAGGCATTTGTCTTATGAGAAGAAGAAAAAGAAAGGCGTGATATGAGTTAGTTTTAACAAAATAACTGTAATTGGCCAAATTATCCTTTATATATGACTAACTCAAAAATATAAAAAAATAAGTGGGAGTAGGTTTGCAAACTTACTCCTTCATGTTTTTAGGTGGGAGTAAGTTAGAATTTCTTGACACTAGGAAAAACAAAATTAAGAAAGAAAATTAATGACAGAAAAACTTGGGGTGACCATGGCCATTCCTCTCCCCTGCAAAATTCGACACTGTTTATATGAGTTGAAAAATTTATTTTCAAATGTTTTTATGCATACAAAATATAAAATACTTTTTCTTCTTTTTGCGTACAGTTTATCAAGTTTAATTACACTTTTGATCTTAATATTTTTATCAAAATTAACTTTCAGCTCTCCCATTTTTAAAACTGGAATTTTAGTCTTTCCATATTTACAACTTTTTAGATATTTTGGTCCCCCATCATTTTTTATGATGTGGCACGATCAGGGATAAGGGACAAATCTATTCTATAAATATTTGGGGCAGCCGATACCACGACTTCAATATTTTGTTAACCAAAATTATAATATTGTATTTTTTTAAATTATATTTTGATGTTATTCCCCCACCCACAAAGGCCCTAATAAAGCCTAAACAAAGTAGTATCATGTACGTGATTAAAATATTGGTATTAAAATGTTTTCAACAACCTTGTCTCAAAGGATTAAAATGTTTTCAAATTTCAACAGAAACCATTGTTATTTCTTCTAAAAATAGAGAGAGAAATAGGTTAGTGGAGGAGGTTTCAATTTGTGCAGCAAATGAAATTAAGTAATGAACTTCACACATGCACAACACTCACGATAAGAAATTAACACTTAACTCCCTTCTACTTGTCTCCTTCTAGTTGATATAGAGTGATATATTTGATAATATTAAAAATAAAAATATTGCAACTCTTTAAAAAAATATGAAGTGACATATAAAACAAATATAATTCTTAGAGCGTTGAAGGCAATTTTAAATTTGTTTGAACATATTTCTGGTTTAAAAGTGAATTTTCAAAAAAAAAGTATGTTGTTAGGAGTAAATGTGGCCGAGTCGTGGTTACGTGAGGCGGCGACGGTAATAAAATGTAATCATGGTTGAATCCCTTTTTGTACTTGGGGTTGCCCATTGGTGGGGATCCTAGAAAACTTCAGTTTGATACCCTTTTGTTGAGCGTATTCGTAGTAGACTGTTTGGTTGGAAGAGTAAAAATCTTTTTTTAGAGGGTCGGTTGATACTTCTCAAGTCTGTAATGTCCTCCATACCGGTTTATTTTCTTTCCTTCTTCAAAGCTCCCTCGGGTATCATTTCTTCGCTTGATTCTATTTTTAGCAATTTTTTGGGAAGGTTATGAGGATTTAGGAACTTGTCTTGGATCAAATACGATACTTTATGTTTACTAAGGGAGAATGGAGGTCTAGGGGTGAAGAGGTTGAAGGAGTTTAATTTATCTTTACTTGGGAAATGAGTTTGGAAGGTGTTCGAGGAAAGGGAGAGTTTGTGATATAAAGTGCTTTGTGCGAGATATGGTGAGGAGGGGGAAGTTATGTTTTGGAAGAGGGGCGGATCAGTTTGGTGGAAAAATATGAACCTAATTAGAATGGGGTTGGCATGTTAGACGAGCGGTGGTTGTTGGATAATATTACCATAGAGGTGGTGGATGAGATGTCTACGTTGTTTTTGAAAGGATCTCTGGCTTGATGGATCCACTTTAGAAGCTTGTTGTAGTAGACTTTTTGATTTGGCTGACAATAAATTAGCCACTGTTGTAGAGATGCACTTTTTGGGTTGGGAGATTAATGGTGAAGCGTGGGAATGACGAAGGAGGTTGTTTGCGTGGGAGGAGGGATTGGTGAGGTAGTGTGTGGATCGGTTGTCTGTTTTACAAGTTGTAGTGGCAGATCGATGGGTTTGGAAGCTTCCTTCTTCACGACGGTATACAATCAACGGTGCTTATAATAACTTGGCTGCTGCTGAAGTTGTTTACAACGAAGGTTTCAATCATGCTTTGTGGCTCAAGGTGGTTCGGCTCAAGGTTAATATTTTTATTTGGAGTTTGTTTTTGAATCATTTAGCAACAAATGATAACTTGTTTAGATGACATATTTTGGTGAATTATGATACTTTTTGTTCCGTTGATTGCGGTTTTGTGGAAGATCAAGACCATTTATTTCTTAATTGTGATTTATATGGTTAACTTTGGCATTTTATTTCTGACTCGTTAGGGATTTCAACAACTTTCCATGGTACTTTAATAAATCATTCTCTTCAGTTCGGTGGGCTAGGGGGATTTTCCAGCAAGTCTCGCCTGACTTTTAACATTATATGGATTTCGCTGCTTTTTACTATTTGGAAGGCGCGCAACGAGAGGATTTTTCATAATAAGATAGAATAACTTTTTTCTTTATCTGAAAAGGTTAAACTCCAAACTTTCTGGTGGATAAAATCGTATTACATTTTATTTGATTATTCTACTTGTAGGTTGAACCCATTGTTTTGTTTATAAGTTGTCTCATAATTTTTTTGTAGTTTTTGGGTTTTTGGCTATTGTTGTAGTTTGGTTTGTTTTATGTAATTTTTGAATTTTTAAGTTTTCTCTAGTACATCTTCTACTAGAGGGACTTATTTTGGTTTATTAATATTCACCTAGCCTTTAAAAAAAATATATAATTCTTAGAATGTTAAGGTGACTTTAATTTTTATATATTCAATGAATTTTTTTTGTTTGTAATCTCCAATATTTTACATAATGAAAATGATTGATGTTGTCGTTTTATCACTTGCCTTTATATATTTGTTGTGTAATTATTTATATAAATTATGACGCCTCCACCGATTAAAATTCCTGGATATCCCCGATGGATTAAAATAAATCCATGCCATTATATAATTTCCATGTTATATTTTCGCAAATACTAACTGTAAAAAAATGGGTTTGGCCAAAATTTATTACCGAAAGAGGACATATCGCAGAGTAATGAGAAAAATGATCATTGAGCCTATTTTGAATTATGTGACCCATAATTTGAGATTAATTGAAGAAAAACATGCTGTCCTTTTTTTCCTTTCTCTTTTGGTTCATTTGATATTATCAAAATGAACTAAGTCGTTTATGAACTTGAATCCGGTTGATTTCGAGCATGAAAAAAATGTTTGCGACGAGCTCGAGTTGGATTTCAAGTCAATTCAATTATTATCGAGTCGTATAGAATCATGTTAGACTCATTTTCAACCTAAATGTTCGAGAGAGTTTTAGTTTTAAAAAACAAAAGAAAAAAGGGAAAAGAGGGTTTGATTCATATATAAGTCTGACTCATCTTGACTTCACTATCTTATTTAATTTAACCATTTCCTTTTGAAACTAAAAATAGATTATTAGTATCCAAAAAAACCAAACTGAATAGATTAAAGGATATAGTTTTTTGCTTTGAACATAGTTGAGATTTTGATGGTCAACTCTTTAAAATAATGTCCAATCGGTTGGGTTTTGGTAGACATGATACAGAGATGCTTGTGTGCGCTTAGCTGGATTTCACTTTTACATAGAATTTGTAAGTTGGAAGCTACCATAGATCTGGATTTGAGTTTTATATAGAATTTGTAAGTTTTGAAGCTACCATAGATCTGAATTTGACACTTTTATAGGGAATTTGTAAGTTGGAAGCTACCATAGATTTTTTTAGCAATTTGTCATCAATATATAGGTTTCAATTTTCAAGTCAAAGTGGATGAATGAGCTCAAAATTAATTGATTTTTCTAGGTGTAACTTGTAAGCTTAGACGTAGTGCCGTACATTACTGTAATATGCACCATTTAAAATGGGAACTTAAAATGAACGAAGGAAGTATTGTAATAGTTTCTTTTTTAACAAGTATATAGTTTTTTTTAAGGGAGATAAATGTATACTATTGTAATAGTTGATAAAAACTATTTTATAAATTTGTAAATATTTTTTTTGGAACTCAGTTATTTTTTTCATAATAAATATATAGAAAAACTTATTGTAAATTGATTTTAAGTTGGTTCACATATATTATGAAAAACAAAAAATAAATATTTCAAAAACCGAAAAATAAATATAAGAATATTACAATTTTATAAAATCTTGTTTATCAACTTTAATAACACTTCCTACGTTCATAGTAAGTTGCCATCTAAATTTATTTACGCATATAAAAAAATTGAGTTCCAGGATAAGTATAAAATTAACTTCCTTTGTTATTCATTGTACAAGTATACACCAACTTTTTTTTTTAGAGTTCAAAATTTGTTTACCTTCTAATGAATATTAATTATAGTACTCCCTACGATCCTATTTATAAAAAAAAAGATTGGATCAACAAAAGTTAATGTATCTGATCAAAATTTTTAACCAGATACATCAATTTTTGTTGACCTAAATATCTCTTACAAATAAGGTTAAAGGGAGTATCATTAAAAATACGGATACAAGAACAAACAGGTTTTCGTCTTCACGCTAGTATCTTAGTATGTATATATGTTTTTGTCCAGCTTGTTAATTGTGGAAATGAGAAGGATAAAGTGTGATTATTACTTGAAGCACACATTAGTTAGAAACTAGTTGAATAACTAGTTGTTAGTTATCTAACTGTTTACTAGGAGTTAGTTATGATATGCAACTACCCTTAGTTAGAGATTCAAAGGATCGATACTAGTATAAATAATTGTATCATTGCAGTGTATAAATTAGATATGTGAATGCAACTATTTTCATCTTAGTCTCTATACTTGAAAACATAAATTATTTTTCTATATTAACCAAAGACCGAACCCTAATCTACATATTTAAAGGATTTAATGATTTATCAGCTGTGTTACATCGTACCATTGATGGTATATGTATTTTTATCAATCTTAAATGACCAAGTTGAAAAGAAAAAAAAGTCTATAATTACTCGAAGATTGGAGAAATGTTGTTGGACGGTGCACCTCACATGGTCTATTTTATTTGTACCACTAGGTGGTTTCATTAGTGTAGTTAGTGCTTACCACTACTTTCCTCTCTAGAGAGGGTTTCATTAGTGTAACGTATACACTATAAAATGCTTAAGGAGG
>Ga0228710_1011302_pt1 | contig 11575 bp, 7 predicted proteins | sample MedpolnodulmetaG_FD_177995 | JGI IMG/M metagenome (GOLD analysis project Ga0228710, IMG submission 177995) | Root nodule microbial communities from Medicago polymorpha collected in Santa Monica, California, United States - pink nodules | ecosystem: Host-associated > Plants > Roots > Nodule... | reverse complement strand
TTTTACTAATTGTCCAAAATGTCCAAAAAATAATAGTGTCAATGTCTAATAGGTCACAAAAAATATGTCCAAGGTCCAAAAAAATTCAAGTCAAGTGTCAACTTTAACATTCCTTTTTCAAAATTCATCATAATTGTCCATCAAAAACCATTAAACCATTTTTCCATTTTCATCAACCTCCTCACCTATAAATAGAGCCCTCATCCCTCACAATTTCACACACCAAAAGTTCTCTTGAGTTGTCAAAGAACTTTTCTCTCTTCTCCCTCATTTAGCTTGTGTTGACGAGCTATTCTTTTCTTCTCCCTCTTTTTCTGTCCTTTGGAATTTTGTCCCTTCGGTAATTTTTTCCATTCGGTTGTCCCTTTCTTTTATTTTATTTTATATATTAAAAAAATGCAAAAAATATTATGTTAGAAAAAGGTTTTCGTGGTGATCCAACGTCACTACGGAAATTCCTTGTGTTTTTATTTTCTTGTTACGTTAGTTTTATTTTATGTTTTAATTAATATTTGAAAAAACAACAAAAACATTCAAATAACAAAAATCACAAAAAAATCATTTTTATAATAAACCTTGATCCAAAATCGAGTGATCGTTCTTTTTATTTATTTCTTAATCAAATTTCAAATCAATTTTAATTTTACATTGAGTCATTTTTCTTTCAATATAAAAAATACAAACCAATTCTTACTTGCCACTTGGCTTTTTATTCTAAAACCTTTTCAAAACTAATAAAAAACACACAACCAATCAAACGTCAATTTCTACCCCGAACTACGAGGTTTTGATCCCTCACGGGTACGTAGGCAAATGACACTCGTCCTTCCAAATCATTAAAAAATGTAGATAAATAGGTCTCTTTTTCCTTTACCACTTTAATTCCTTTCTTCAAAAACAAGCAAGTTGATAGCACAATTAATTAAATAAAATCAAGAGGTTCCTATAGAATACTATGGATATTTAGGGTGCTAGCACCTTCCCTAAATATAACTAACCCCTGAACCCTTAATCTTTAAAAAATGTGGTATTTGAACCTTTTTCCACTTTCTTTTGAAAAAATTAAAAGTTTAGTCGTGAAATAAAATAGTGAGTCTATGCTAATCAAATAACTTGACCTCCAAAAAATGACGCGGCATATGCTAATTAACATATATGCATGACTTTCAATATAAACTTTACTGACATAGTTTAATTTGCAGGAGGCAACCCAAAGTAATGTTGAAAAACCAATTTGGCTTGAGGCTCTTTTGAGAGAAAATTATTTTGGCTCATGTTCTACTCATCAATTTCGTAGGAATGAGCTGAAAAAGTATTGTACAGATTGCAATATGGTATGTTGCCAATATTGTATATCATCTGGTGTTCATCGCCACCACAAAATACTGAAAATATATAGACATGTTTACAAGGATGTTGTTGCTCTGAGTGCTATGGAAAAATATTTTGATTGCTCAGAAATTCAGGTATGATTAATAGCTTAACTTTAAATTTTACTATGTGAATCACAGCAAGTTTATGCACTTTTGATGATTTTTTTTTGCTAATCATAGTTGCTTAAATTCATGTAGCAAGCTGTAAGAGATCATTGTGTAACTCTTTGAGTGTGCATCTTGTGAAATGCATCAAATTGATTTAAATGCACTATTTTTCCTTTATATTGCTGGGAGATTCTCTTGCATAGAACAACTTTACTAGCTTAAGGGTGTGTTTGATTCGCAAAACAACAGTTACTGACAGAACAGTACAGAAGAAGACAGAGCAGTACTGGAGAGAGATAGAGAAATAACATTTTTTATGTTGAAAAATAAAAAGGGTATTTTGGATAGTCAGTACCCCTGGACAAGTTGAAGGACAAAAATTCATGTTTTTGTCTAGTCTTTTTCTAGTCCTATGATCAGTTTCTGAATCAAAATGATACAAAAAAAAGTTGTCAAATTCAGTCCCCTGTTCTCTAGCAAATCAAACACACCCTACTTAATTACAAATAACTCGATTCAATAAATTTGTTCATCAAAATTTATGACACAGTTAGATATAGACTCATGATAACTGAACCAATTTTTTTACTATGTGTTTGGTTTTGATTCTTCTTTGGACGTAGACTTACAAAAGCAACAGGAAAGTGGTTATTTCTCTGAAGCCTCGCCAATTCAGTGAGTTGGCATTAAATGCTGAAGACTCATGTGAAGTTTGCAACAAAAAGTTGAATGAACCTGATTTATATCGCTACTGCGCCCTTTCTTGCAAGGTGATGACTATAATTTGAAAATCACAACCACTTGTTGTACTCTTTTATCACACATTCGACATATGAATAGCATTATATTGTTTGATCTTTTTTTATCTGAATTTTCATCAGGTTGAAGCAGTTTCAAAGAAGTCTGAGTCTGAGGATCCAATTAGCACAACACCACCTGAGTCCTCCTCAGTACCTTCAATCCAGGGTCCTCCTCAGCATCAGGAAACACATGAGGGAACTTCTGGACCTTCTTTGGGAAAAAGGAAAAGAAAGGGAATACCTGTTAGATCTCCCTTCTTTTAAAGGCTCAAGTGGGTTACAAATACTATGATAGTTTGAATTAATTGAAATAAAGTACTTAATGAAGTTCATATACGCAAGAGATTAAATCAACTGCTTATCTTGTAATACAGTTTAGAATTATTTTGGATTTTGTTATTTTGTGAATTATACCTCCTTATTTTCATATGGCATTTTATCATAATAATGTTTTGTATCACATCCTGCTTTGTTGACCTTTTGCAGATACACGTGGAAATATTTTGTTTTATCTAACATATTTTTTTATTATTAGAAATCAAACTAGGAACTTTGGAATTCATAACAGTCACACATTGCACATTAACAACTTAAAGTTAGGATCCTCTCCATCTAGTGTCCTTACTCAACAACTTATGCTAGACTATGATGGTGGTTTATCTAAAGCCTTATTACTTTTGATTGATACTAATTTTTTTTTTTGTCGGGGACGTGAGTGAGGTTTATAATCTGAGGCTTGAAACAAAAATAAACAATATTCTTCTAACATTTAGGATTTGATGGCTCATGGTTGGTCTGGCCTTGCATTTAGCGAAATATAATGTTATAATAGTGTTCGAATTTCGCAAATGTGGAGAAATCAATTTATGTGGGGGAAAGCATGTGATTGTGGTAATCTTAGATGTTTCTTCGAGGTATTGTTGTGGTATTGGAAAATGTTGAAACATATTTTGCTAATTTGTGTTAGGAATTAATGAAAGCAAGTTTAGGGACTATTTTTCTCTACTAATGGCCAAAAATAGTCATACAAGCATATTCACAAACCATCCAATTAAGAAACTAAATAAGTTCATGCATCATGCATAGCATATCATTGTGGAAAATGACCTGGTCAAAGAGTTAACTCAGTGTCTCATGTGTCCTTTACATTCGGAGAGCTACAATTAGACAATGATATATTTGTGTCCATGCAAAATCTAAAGGCAGTGAAGCTTGCAAAATTAAAGGTGTGTGCACCTTCTCCACCCATTTCACATCCTTTTTTCATTTCCTAGACCTATAATTTCGCACACCACAACAACTTCAAAGGGTCACATATTATAGTTATTTGAACCATATATAGCTCATTATCTTTGGTGTTTTAGCTTCAACCCTCACCATTTTCTGTGCTAGCTTTCAATAATTCCAACAGAAACAATAATTAGCTAGTACGAGATAGAGGGGAAGTTTATTATTTATTAAACAAATTGATAGCCATGTCTTTCACTGGAACCCAACAGAAATGCAAGGCTTGTGATAAAACTGTTCACTTGGTTGATACATTATCTGCTGATGGTAATGTTTTTCACAAGAACTGCTTCAGATGTAATCAATGCAATGGCCTTCTTGCGGTATATACATACGTGCCTTAATTTGTTTTCTGGTTTTACCAATTTCTTTTTGCTATATGGTTCCTCGTTTATGTTCTATATATATATATATATATATATATATATATGGTCAAATTGCATCTAAAGGCAGATATTTTTTTTATGAAACATGAAATGATAGGGATTAAACTATGTAAACACAAATATAAGAAAAAATAATCAAATTCATGCCGATAAAAAATAGTTATCTATGTTTATTTTTATTTTTTTTGTATAATACAAAATGTAATTGTATGTTTCTCACAATACCATTATCTTTATCTTGGTTATATAAATTTATACTCCCAATGATTTTCTTACGAAGGAGCTTGCATAATCTTAAACGACATGGGATTGTGACAATATAAGTACTTTTCTAGGCCAACATTTTTTTTTGGTTACTAGGCCAATATATTCAACTCACCTAAACTTTTACTTGTAAAAGTAAATAAATAAAAATACAAATAATCACTAATAATAACATAGATGGTTTAATTTTCATTGCAGATGAGTAACTATCAATCAATCGAAGGAGTTTTATACTGCAAGACTCACGCTGAGCAGCTTTTCAAGGATTCCTTCGCCGCCAAGAAACCCCAGACGGGTAATAAGATCCTTTTTTATATACTTTTCTATTTCAAATTATAATAATAGGAGGTTATGTGCTGTTTTTGGGGCTAAATAATCACTTAATCTTAATTGTTTCATGATTTTCAAACAGCAGGAAAGCCTAGTGAACTGGTGTGTATTCTATTCACTTTTGACCCAACACTCATTTACTTTATTTGAATATTGTTCTTCTAGTATGTCTTCAATTTACAATATAATAAAATTTCTTTCATATGTTTACAGCCTAGGGCCCCAAGCAAACTTTCTGCTTTCTTCTCAGGGACTCAAGATAAATGTTCATCATGCAAGAAAACTGTATATCCATTGGAAAAGGTATATATTTGGGATAATTTCAAATACTATTGCATTACTAAAACAATAGAACTATATAATCAAATTTAGAACCAAAAAAAATGAAATAGTGAATAGTTCCGTTATTACAAAATTTAGTAAAAAACATTAGAGACAAAAGACATAGATTCAATAGTTCCGTTATTTCTGATATTTAATTGTGGAATTTTGTTTATGACAGTTGACAGTGGAAGGTGAGTTTTACCACAAGTCATGCTTTAGGTGTACACATGGAGGATGTTTTCTCAGCCCTTCATCCTATGCTGCTCTTGATGGATTCATCTACTGCAAGCCCCACTTTTCTCAGTTGTTTAAGGCAAAAGGTAGCTATAGTTATCTCTCTAAACAAGCTTCAATAAAGAAAAATGAAGAAATGCAACAAGCTGCAGCAGAGAAAAATGATTCAGCACCAGCATCAGACACAGAGACAGAGACAAAGGAAGAACAAGATCCTGCTGTTACACAAGAGGTGTAGTAGTTGAAGGAGTAGTAACTCAACAAGGTTGCATCTTTGTATGATATCTTTTGGTATATATGGTTGGTTGACCTTAAACATACCCCACATTTTGATTGGGTAGTTCTGGTGGAATTATGTCATTTGGGAGGGTTATCCTGCAATTATGCTATCACATATTTCATTCATTAATTTGTTAATGAACAAACATTAGATGATGATAAATAAGTTATGTTCTTTGAGGGCATGTTATGTAGTAGGTGTGTTTTAGAAGCCCAAGTCTATGATGTATGCCTATGCCCCACTCATTTTCATATGTACTTTATTCTTTATATGATCCCAATATCTTATTTGCTTCAAATTAAGTATACATTTTAGTCATAATTTGCTTTTCATTTACATTATACTCCTAATTATAAACACTCTTTGATTTAATTAACTCAATAAAAGAATGAGTATTAGAGATTTAAAAAAAAGAGTTTCAAGCACGACTTTAAATGAAGATGTGTTGTCATTATCAATGTTTCTAATCTCATAATACTTATATGATGAACAATGTTATCAACACTCATTTTTCAACTCTCGTTCTAACACTCACTCTTTCATTGGATAAAATCAATGTCAAATCATTTTGCGTGGGTTCAATTTTCAAAGTGTAAACTCACAATAATTTAAACCAATAAGTATTGCAATGATTTAGACATACATCAAAATACATATACTTTAATTATTTTAAAAATTTAGATTATTTAATTATTTTCATTTAATATCTTTTTTCTTCAAATAAGTTAGAAGATAGAGTGTTCAAATCTAAATGGTGAAGTCATGAAAATGACTTTTTTAGTAAAGTTAACACTATAACATCAAAAATGTAATGAGTAACACCCCACTGTTTGTACAATGACATCAAAAGTTCAGTCTTCATAGTATCATCAGATTAATAAGACTACACTTAATCTAATTTTATCCTACCTTGGTATAAGCGTAAACCCCACAAAGTGTAACACTTAAGATTATCACATAATATCATCAACTCTGTTTGCATGTTAAAGATTCCAACCATAAAATAGTACATGTAAGCCCAAGATGTTGCAAGCATTACTGGATGAATTACTATTGATCATTAATCAGTAATCAACAATTTTAAAATGAATCAAACATTAAGATCAAAATTAACTTTTTCAAAAAAGTCAGTTTCCTGACTGCACCGTAGAAGCTTCCAACAAGAAAAATTCAAAGGTTCTCTATGTGTCATCCCTCAAAGACAGTTTTTCTCACAAATCATTAATGCTATGTAAATCTCACATATGCCATCATGATCAGATTGCACATTTCTTCTAAAATAGTTGACTAAATGAGATCACAAGATATAATCTGCATTCAATTGTCATCAAAGCAATGAACAAACTTCATATTTTGACCAACACTATTAAAATGGTATCTTCAAATTCCATTAACTCCTAAAAATGAAATCAAAACAATTAAAATTTGTATTACAATCAAATATACATCATTTAACTTTGAAAAGCCAATAAATGGTAATTTAAAATATCATGATTACTATCAGATATTTTTTTCTTTCGAAAAACATATCATTTCAAATCTCCCATTATGATTTTGAATAAAATCATTTACCTCTAACACAAACAAAAAAGAGTGTACTGCACACATTAACCAAAAACATTAATTTGTATATCTATAAAAGGGGCACTAACCAACAAACCTTATGCACCAACCATCCATTCGAGTAATCTTTTTCTTTTCTTTCTCCTCTACGCAATACCTCTGTGGTGCCATGATTGAGTTTATTGGTTCCTTAGTTTGTTGACTTACATTTGTGTATTTTGTTTAATTTATTTTAATGTAAAACTGAACCTCCACTAGATAGAACTTGTGAATTAAGAAGTGTAGAAGTGGCTAGATCTATGATTTTTTAGAATATACCTTTAGCATTAAATTTATGAATGAATATGGTCATTTTGTTCACAGGTTTGGGGTTCTATATGGGGTGAAGAAGTTTTGAGTGATTGATAAGTGCTCAAAAGTAACATATTTTATGTGTTAATCTAGGCATTTTAGTGACTTGTTCTGCAAGTTATCTAAGAAAAAACTACCATTTGAGTGTATTTATACCATTTATGTTTTATATGCCTGATTTTACCCAATTTATGCAGGAAATGACAAGCAAGGACCAAAAAAGAAGCTCCTGAACCAAGGTATGTTCGCTTAAGCGACCTCTTGTTCGCTTAAGCGAACAAGTTCCAGTGAGCAACTAACCAGTTCGCTTTCAAGAACGCTTTCAGAACACTCATGGGAAATCAGTTGTTCGCTTAAGCGAACCATTAGTCGCTTAAGCATACACAATGTCGAGAGCAAAGGAAAGTTCGCTCACAAGCACGCTTATGGTTCGCTTGAGCGAAGTTCATCAACTTCAGAGGATAAGGTCCCACGCGGCAGCTTCTAATTGTCCAATGGAAGATTTTCTAGATGTTCGCTTAAGCGAACAGCTGGTCGCTTAAGCGAACGAGCACGGATTTGGCTCATATAAATAGTTTTCTCTTCTCTTTCCAGCAACATTATTACATTGTTTTTGATATTTTTATGATTTTAGAGAGAGACTGTGGCTTTTCTAGAGAGAAAAACACAAACCTAGGTAGTTAAGAGTAGATTCAACCCAAGATTTGTTGAGACATCATGGATCTAGGCATTGAATCTTCATCTTTTCTTCATCATTTGCAAAGTTATCATAGACAAATGTAGCTACATATATCCTTGTGGGTTTTGAGGTATTCAAACAAGCTATTATGTAATCTTTTGCTCATTTAATATATGGTTCTAGCTATTTATTCAATATTGTTGTTATTCTTACATTTACTGTTTTATTGAGATTTAAAATGATATGGACACATACTTTTGAATCTAGAAATAGAATAACAATCTATCTTAAGTTATCACTCTAGACATGAATGTTAATATTTGATAATCACTTGTAATCTAGAACTTAATGCTTTTGGGTAATTTAATCGGTTGGGAAATCGTCGATTAAACTACCCAATCGACTTTGTGATCGTTTAAATGTTTGGGAAATCGATGTTTAAACGATCCCTTAGAAATAATGATGTCATTTGAACACAAATGATATTGTCGAGTGATTGTGATAATATCGTTTAATAAGCTAGAATCCGTTATTTGATCGAGAATTTGCAGCTGTTACGCTTGGTTGATGTCTCTGACCCCAAGCGAAATAGCCCTATTTCTTCTCGTTTTACTTTTATGTCGAATAGAACAATAGTTTTACACAAACAAACAATTTATACCTAAACACTTAACGTGATGAACATTGTGAAAATGCTTATGAAATACGCAACTCCCTGCGGAAACAATCCTATTATACTTACGTGTAAATAGTTTTATGACATGTAAAAATCTTACATCAATAGTATTTATCAAGGGGATGATGTCTCTGATTTTATGGCCATAATTCATGACTGTAGACACTTATTGATGACTTATTTAGTGAACTGTGATGTAAAAGTTTATCAGGAGACAACCCAAAGGTATTACCCATAGTTTATATTGGGAAGCACTATGTCATGCTAGTTTCCAATTACATCTTAATATTTTCGCATTGTATAACTCTACTTTGATTAATAATGAAAAGCTATAAACTTCTTTTTCTAAAACAAAAAAAGTTCTTTTGAGGCTTTTCGGTAAAGGTTGGCTAGAACTTTATTTAACTCATTCATTTGAATAAATAACTATAGCATCTTATATCCTCAAGATGAGAAGAGTTTGTTGATTTGAGTCACGAGGAGAGCCTGAGAGACCACCCACATCTAGACCAGAGCAACCATAGAAGTGAGAGAGACATTACACTCTTATCCAAAATCTTAAGATAATGAGTTTATGTGTCCTCTGACTTATAAAGTGTCCAACCTCCTATTTTGTATCCGATGTGGGATATATAACTCACATTTACAGACAACAGAAACATCATGAGATTCCATCTTTCAGGTATGTGCTGTTGTGCGGTCTTGCCAAAGTTACTTACGATTCTTGATAGAACTTATAACTAAATGAGAGAATTGTTGATTACATCATGGGATAAAAAGTACTCACTCTGTTACTAATTATAAGCAAATATAATTTTTTAGGTTCATTCAACTAATGATGTATGTGGTCCATATTTTTAACCACATACATCATTAATTGAATGGAGGGGTGCCACTGCCCCTGGCCTAGGTGACGTGAAGCCTTATATTTTACCATTGCATGGAGGGATATAAATTAGGGTATTGCTATTTAAGCTTTTGAAATTGCTCTTACGCATCCAAAATTACCTTAAAAATCTCCAACGGCAGTTAACTACTGGTTGGGGATATTAAGGTAAATTCTGGGTGCGTGAGATCAATTTCTCATAAATCATGAAGAGTGTGTTATGCTTCTTGGACTTTGTTTGACTTGCATAAGTGTGCAACGAAAATATTGTATACCTGCAATAATTATAATGTAATATGATGAATAAGTTATGGAAGAAAAAAAAATCATGTTAGAAAACCATATCTAAAAATGATATTTTAATAAAGTATATGTAAAAGAAATTAGAAACTTATCCATTATGTATTAAATATATCATTGTTGTCAAGGATGATATTTTAGACTATAAACTTCCTGTGAATCCTGCCTAACCCTTAAATTACACAAAAAAAACTAAAAAAAATGCATTTTTTTAGACGAGCAATATCGCAGACGATACATGTCAGGCGAATTTCTTTTTCTTTTTTTGGGTTGTGTTTGGAGAGTTCTGTAGTTTATGCACTAAAACGAATTGCAAAGCTATTGAAATACATATCAATTTGCTACTCCGGTCTCTATTATATGATAAATTTTAATTTTATAGTCATTCAATAACAATGTATCTACTCTATATTAGGTATTAGATACATAATTTATTGAATGAGTCTACAAAATGGATTTTCTCTTATAATAAAGACCGAGAGTTCATAGTAATAACCAACATGAAATACAATGGTACAAAAAGGATGAGAAAAGTTTGTTATGAAGAGACATGTGAATAGATAATTGTGTGTTTTGTAAATACAACTCAGTTGGTAGCTGCAAAGACAATATACATAAGACCTGAGTTCAAAACTTCTCCACACTTGTGTGTGAGTCTAGCCATTTGTCATTGTCTGTCAAAGCCTCCAAGTAACAATACATCTAATCAAAATGTGTATTACTTGTCAGAATAAATGACGATCGCGTAACTCGAATTGACGAATGTTATTAGGAGGTATGAAGTTAAGTGGATGTGTTTCTGGAGTGGCAGTGTCATCTTCTTTCCACATTTTTATGGTCTTGTCAGCTTCACATGATATAAGCCTCGTACCCGTGACATCATACGTTAAAGCATAAATACCAGCCTCATTGTCCATTGAACCTGTTAGGGAAAGATGAAACAGATAAGAGTAGTTAGTTAGAGATGATTATCAATCTTGTGGGTATGGTAGAACTAACTAGCATCAAACTAAACATGTAACAGCAGCCAAATATGCAGCATACCAGGTTGTACAACTGTTTGAGATTGCTGGAAATTGTTTCCACTCTTCCAATCCCAGAACCACATACTACCATTGTCACCTGAAACATATGACAAAGTCAAGTTTATCACATGATCGCGAAAAATCGTGACAAGGATTTCTTGAATTTATTCCATGAAACATAATCCCTAATCATTGGCAGCCATTGCTTTGACAATAATTTTCTGTTGAGACCTGCACATGCAACAAATAATGAAAACACATCAATATTAGCCTTTTTCTGTTTTCTAGCATTTTCCTCTTCTACCATATACAGTAAACCTTATAGTTAACGATCCTCCTAATCACACAAGTTTGATAAGAATAAGTTGATGAACTCACAGCATATTGTGACGAAATTTTCCTTCTGGAAGGGTGAACTTTTTAACATTATAAGCCGATGCAGATGCAAAAGCTTGCCTGCAGCATATTGTGACAAAATTTTCCTTCTGGAGGGTGAACTTTACACAATGCGTGGATTAACGCATTGTGTAAAGTTGGTAAAAAACACATACCGAACCCGAATTCAAGTGCATATAATCACAGCACAAGCAGAGAAAAAACAAGAAGATATGAAAAATCAACAATAAATTACTATGTCTAAGGTCCCACATGATTGTAGAATCATGAGAACTGGTGACAACTTGAGGGTCCTATTAACAAAAGTGAGCAG
>Ga0228710_1011300_pt1 | contig 11576 bp, 8 predicted proteins | sample MedpolnodulmetaG_FD_177995 | JGI IMG/M metagenome (GOLD analysis project Ga0228710, IMG submission 177995) | Root nodule microbial communities from Medicago polymorpha collected in Santa Monica, California, United States - pink nodules | ecosystem: Host-associated > Plants > Roots > Nodule... | reverse complement strand
TTGTTGGGATTAGAGGTACTTGATCTTAGCTAAACATGTAATCTTTTGATCTTTAAATATATGATTCTAGCATTTGATTTGATATTGAGATTATTCTTGCACTTTATTGTTTATGTTTGATTTAATCGTGATTGAAAAATACTTTTGAATCTAGGTTTAGAATAATCCTTTATCCAAACATAAATTCTAGACATGGAATTGATGTTTAGATAATCACTCTTTGTATCCAAACTTAATGCTTTCTTATCATTTAAGAGATTGAGAAATCGTCGATTAAACGATAAGAACGACTCTTGGATCGTTTAATAGTGTGAGACATCGACGATTGAATGGTACAATTGAAGTCACAATATTATTTGGACACGAATGATATTGACGAGGGATACGTGGTAATATCAAAGAAAAGCTAGAATCCATGCATGATCTTTAGGTTACATGTAATGCTTGATCAAGGAACTCTAATCCTAACGAGTTTCACGCCTTATTAATCTCGACTTTTAATCTTACGACATAGTTAACTTGATTCTAAGCAAACAAACAAACAAACTACTCTTTTAACTTAAAATGATAATTGGTGTTGAACGGTCTGTGATATTGCACTAGTCCCTGAGGAGACGATACATATAATACTTACTTTTGATTACGTAAAAATACTACATCAGTCGATAAAGTGGAATATGTCCAATGTGAATGGCATGATTTTAAATGTTGATGGGAGCAGTCTTGGTAATCCAAGTGTTTCCGGTTTTGGGTGTTTACTTCGTAATGATGATGGTGCTTGGTATAGTGGCTTTTCGGGAAACATTGGTTTTTCAAATATCCTGCATGCAGAACTCTTGGCAATTTATCTTGGATTGAGAATGGATTGGGAATTTGGCATGTCAGAGCTGATGTGTTATTCCGATTCTAAAATAGCAATCAAGTTGATTAAGGAACCTGTTAACGACTGGCATCACTATGCTGCGATCCTTCATTATATCCAGGAGCTGCTATCTCGAGATTGGCAAGTGGAATTAGTTCATACTCTAAGGGAAGGTAATGCATGTGCAGATTACCTTGCAAAGATTAGGGCTAACTCTCTTGAGACGTATTAGTCTTTTGTTGCACCTCTAGATGGAATCAGCAACCTCCTACTAGCAGATGCTAGTGGGATCTTCTTCCTTGGATAGCTGTTTCTTTTTGTTTTTTCTTTTCTTTTTGCATTCTCTTACCAAAAAAATATAAAGAAATTGAGTGAATCGTATGATACTATGATGGGTTGATGATGTGATGAAAATAGAGACAAAGGAAAGAAAGAAAAAAAAACATTGAATGAGTGTTAGAAAAATGGGGTGTCCAACTATCATTATTGTTAAAAAAATCTCTATTTTCATGACAAAACGAAAAATGGCTATGTATATTCAATCTTATTTGTCATGGCATATGATTTTCTATTTCAAGAATGTGATGGAACTGATTAGAGTGTATAAAGACTTGGAAAACATTGATGTCTTCCACGATTTTCGGAATACTGAAAGGTTATGTTAGTACTATGTTTATTTCATTTTTAGTTAAAGTCTCAATTTTGTAGTCTTTTTACATTTTTCTTTAACATGTTGTCTTTCTAAATGGTGTTAACTAAATAATATTTGTGTATAATACTCCATCCGTTTCTAATTATAAGCAAATTTTACTTTTTAGATTGATTCAATTAAGGATGTATGTGGTTCATAATTAATTGAATAAACTTAAAAAGTCAATTTTGTTTATAATTAGTAACGGAGGGAGTAGCAATTAATATTGATGATGCAAAAAAATAATAAAGTATACTATATTAGTGGTCTCTAATATGGACCCCTTTTTTGATGGACCAAACATGGACCCTCTAAAATTACCTGTTGTTGAAGGTCACTTCTTATTTCCTTAAGTTTATATAAAAACAATATTATTAAGTAATTTACAGTTTTGCCCATCAATGTGTTGTTATTTTTCAAGAGAATACGAAAACTTTTTTTCCAGTTTTCTTTCCATATCACATTGAAACTTTCTCACCATCTCACATTCAAGTGAAACTTCTTCCCTCTTTTAATCAAACTGCATATTCCTTTTTCTTTTTCATATCAAAATCATGATTTACCAACCATCAGAATCATAAGAATCCAAGGAATTAGAATGAATAGTTTGATAATAAAACAACAAGTGATCCACAACAGCAGAATTGGAATGATGAATTTGAGAGTACAAAGCCCAATTTGATTTACCAACCATTCACAATGGAGAGATACGAGCTTCAGCCACTTTGGATTTCAGGAACTGAAAGTGATTTGGGTTTGAAGATTAACGATATGAGGCGAGAAAGGAAACTGAAATCGATTAATAGTTATGGATTTGGGTTTTAGTTTTGAAGATTTAGAATTTTGTTTGAGAAGTTTAAGATTCAGAATTGACAATTGATGAAAAAGAGAAGAGAAGAATGGAGGGAAAAAAAATTACAGAAGAAGGAAATGAATATTCTGAGAAAAGAGATGAAAAGTACGGGTCCCAAAGAGTATAGTTTTTTTTTATTAAAATTGATTTTTTTTTAAAAAATATTGATGACTGGTTGCAGCAGGTCATGCAAGGAGGTTTATTGGTGGAACTTTTTTTGGGAGGGCCATATTAGGGGGCACCTACTATATTTATACAAAAAAAAAAAGTATATACATACGTTAGCGCAGTAGAAAAAGTAGACAGACGGGCATGAGAGTGCCAGTCTGAACGCTAGTTTATTTTAATGTTAATTCTTTAAAAATACATAGAAAAAATTCTTAACATCATAGTCAACGGTTTCAAATCATATGAAATCTTATTCTATTTTAATGTTAATTAATAGGCATAGTCAACGGTTTTATGTGATATGTAGAACCAAAAACTTTCATGTGATTTGTTTGCTTAAAATAGAACACGTGACATTTGTATGTTCAGAGGATTTTGGATTGGCATGTGGATACATTTTGAACATTTGCATTTGTATGTATAGAGGATTGCGACTTACCCCCAAAAAATGAAAAAGTGCAGTACCCTCACCTGTGCGTATGTACGGGTATCCTACTAGTACTTTCTCCATCCCATTATAACTGAGTCATTTGCAAAAAAAATTGTCCCAGAAAAATTGACTCATTTCACTTTTCAATACAATTTAATTACTTTTTTCCAATTATAACACTAATTAATACTACTTTCACCACTCTTAATTCAATATATTCTACTTTACATTTATGATAAAAGAAGAATGCACCAATAATTGATAAGGACACTACAATTTTATTTTTCTCTTTCACTTATACATTTTTTCTTAATAAGTGTGAAATGAGTCAAGAGCTCAGTTAAAATGGGACGGATGGAGTATTAACTTATATCGAACAACATGACTATTTTTTTTATAAAAAAAAAAGTGTTTATAATTAGGGAAAGAGAGTAATGATATAAAGATCATCCATTATCACTATTTGTTACAAAGCACTGCACGAGGTATTCTTCCATGGTCACAAGACCAAATCAAAAGTGTTTTGACACACACACATAAAAAGATGGTCTTTAAAATATTCAATCATTTTTTTTATCAATTTCTTTTTTATTATTAAAAAAAATATTTCTTTATGTATATATGACCAAACACTTTTTATTTGGTCATGTGATCATATTAGAATTCCTTCCACTGCACTTACGATACAGGTGAAACCCTTCGGTTCCCTAACCCGTAATTAATAATTGTAAGCTCACCTCTGCTGTTGTGGTTATCATAATCAAATTCTCGATGTTGTTGCTCCTACATGCAAAGGTCGTTTCCTATAACCTTTTTATTTGTAACCACGCTTGCATTAATACGTCCTATTTTAAGTTTCCAAGAATTCCAATTAATAGAAAATACACGTGGTTAAGAAAAAGCATAGTGAAGTGAATTTTGCAAACCCATTATATACCCTTTCAAATCGTCTAAGTAAGTTACCATCAACTTAAAAATCCTCAACATAAAACTCCAAACTTCACAAACATGGCTACTTCTACTCAAGCAGAGGAGCATGTGTCCATGAAACTTCTGTTGAACGAAAAGGGTAACAAAGTCTTGTTTGCAGAAGCAGAGAAGGATTTTGTGGACATTCTCTGTAGCTTCTTAACAATGCCATTAGGAACCATTGCTAGACTTGTTGAGAAAGAATCTGGCATAGGGCCAGTTACTGTTGGGTGTCTAAACTCACTCTACCGTAGTGTTGCTGATCTTGATGAAAGTTGTTTCGCTACGAAGACAATCAAACCAGTGCTGCTGGAACCAATAAACTCAGCTGAAGATTATTGCAACACTCTTAAACTCAACATTGATGACACTCAACCAACAAAGTACTTTGCATGTTTCAACTATAATAGGTGCAACTCTCCCCGTCTTTCCGCAACAGATAAATTATTTACACATAAATGTTCATGTGGTAATGTTTTTCCAGTTGAAGTTTTCCTTGAAAATTTCAGCCAAGGATTTGTTAATGATGTAGCTACTTTTATCATAACTGACGATCTCACTGTCATACCAAACTGTATTGACTACACAAGTTTTGAGCTTTTTCAGGGATTTGGCATAAAAAACCCTAGTTCGGTAAAAGAAGTGGTTCTGAATGTCACGAAAGAAAAGGTTTTGTACTTTGACAGATTTGTTCCTAGAGAAGAAACCATCCCTTGAGAGATCAAGGTTTATCTTCTGTGATGTTGAAATTAGTGGCAATATCCAAATCATTTTGAAGCTAGTTATAAGAAAATCAGATAACAAGGTATTGTATGCTCAAGGGCAGCAAGATTCTGCAAACTTACTTTTAAGTTTTCTTACATTTCCTTTGGGAGGAATCGCACGGATATTTGGAGGGAATTGTTCCTTGGGAAGCATCAATAGTTTGTACAACAGTATAGTTGATTTGGATGAAAACCAATATTTGACATCATCGGATGCTAAGAACAGGCTTGTTGATCCTTGCATTGCCTCACAGTTAAAGTTAAGCAAGCAGATATTACCAATTCTTGAACCTTGACGTTGTGGTAAATTGAGACTTTATTTCTAGGGTTTGATTGGCATCTTGTTTTTTGTTCTAGGAGCGGAAGGAAGATACATTTTAATTAAGGGAAATGTGACATTAATATCACATACAACGGTGGAAGTTCAAATATGATAAAAATACAAGGTTGTCAAAATTTGGATTTTGCTTCATGTTGAAAGGGAATAATAAGATCAAAAATCGTATTCAAAATTGTTGGTTTTTCCAAAACAAAAATAATGTTAATTATATGTTAAAAATTGCATAATGACTTGAAACTTAGATGCCAAATATTCTTTACTAATCGGAATAATGCTAAATAACTTAGACAAAATACTCAAAGGCAAGTCGAGATGTATACATAAATCACGAAGAAATCGCCATTTATATGAATTATCCCCCAACATGTTCATCTTCATCAATCTCTTACGGTGAAGAGGCAATCTAGTGTGAAAGAATAAAAAAAACTTGATCTTTTATGTATTTATAGAACTGAATAACGGGTATAGACCGCGTCAATTGACGAATTGGGTCAAAATTGACATGTATCATAAAAATGGACAGAATCCTCCAAGATTCTTTAAAATCCTGCAACTTTGCATGTATTTCACGATTTTGATGCGATTTTACAAAGATTTGGTCTATTTTTGAATTATGCTATGGATTTGAATCGATGAAGGTGAGTAAAGTTGCAAAATCCTAAAAAAAAAATATTTAAGTCGCAATTTCGACAACAATGTATAAATATTCTCTCCTCTCTAAATCTCCCCCAATGTTATTAATGGACGAAATTGGCAAGTGCACCAAATTGTAAAACGTAATAAAGTAGTAAGTTTATCGTTCTCCATGGGGATTGTCGTTCAACTTAGTAATTAATAAAACTTATTTCAAAAGGCGAAAGTAATTAAAAGTGAATAGAATTGCAGGGTTGAATTGCCCTGCCCAATGCAAGATTAGGTTTTTGTGATTTAGATGATCAACGATGATTATGCTACTGTTGAATCCCCCCTTCGTCTTTATTGAAATTACCTTTGATTTAATGAATTCAACTGTAAAACTCGTATGAAGTTTCTTTAAATATTTAGTGTAAGACCAACCAAAGTCATGTACTACGTTGTCTAAATAAAAGAGTAATAACAAAAGGAATTCAAACCTAAAACTTCCTAATTAACCTCTATATGAAGTGGTAGTTAGAAAAGCCAATCGAACTAGTAAAATTTCAGGTTGTTAGGGCCTACTTTATTCTTACAGGTCAATCTCCAAGGTTACACGCGAAGTTAACAAATTGACGAAGCATTATGAACGGATATAATCTAATTTAAATCGAGCACAATCAAAGCATAAATTGAATGAAAACTTTATCAATAAATTCTAAAAAAATAAGAAAGGGTTCATCGTGGAACCCTAATCAAAGATGTTTAGTTGCTCATGGAACCATACATCATAAGAAAACAATATAAATACATAGCCTAGAGAGAACAAAAGAAGGATGAATCGTGTCTTAGAACCTTGATGCTTGACCCTTGCCTTCACTGTCAAATGTTTCTGAATGAATAAAATAGTGTGAAGGGGTCTCTATTTATATCATGAGCATACTTAGGGTTTAAGCGAAGAAAACTGAGCTTTATCCACCGATCCAGCTTGAAAAACAAGCAAAAAACTGTTTTTACCTACATCTGAGTGCCTGAAAGTCTGGAGGTACACGCAGAGGCGTCTGAGGCAGCAAGGAATGATGACACAAGAGCGCCTGAGGCAGCCCCTTAGGTGCGATTTCTTGCGTTTTCGTCCCATTTTCGATCATTCTTCCGTCTGAAAACTCCTATAAACTTGAAATGACTTTTCTTCACTATGTATTATCTTCAACAATCTTCTAAGAACACTTGATCTTCAATTCCACATCGTTGATCCTTCATTCGATGTCTTGATTTGTGGATTTACATGATTCATCACTACAAAACACTCAAAACACCTATGGAGTTGCATGATCTAGGATAAAACTGAATTACAACGACTTGAGTGAAAAAATACAATATGCTCATCAAACCTTTGACAACTCCTCTAACTGTCATCTTATTTGTCTTCAAATGCAAAGAAAAAGTACTAAAAACATAGCCAAAATGTCATATGATGCTCTGTCATCAATTATAAAATAAACTAAAATTATAAGATCAAAGATGAAGAAGATGAATGTTCTGTGTATTATTTAGAGTTGGCAATATGGGTCTGGCAAGGCCCACGGAGTCGGCCGATCGGCCTATCTCTTTGTGTCGGATAGGCAATTAAAAATGAACGAATAAAACGAGTCTATCTTTTTAGGTCAGTCGGGTTTGTATTTTACATGGGTCGGTATGGGCTAGGTCAATGGGCTTGCAGACCGGCCCTTTGAGAATACTAAAAAAAATATACAGTTTGTAAAATAGTATTATTATGTATGATTGTATTATTTTATTATGTAAGATTGACTTTTATCGTCTTCAAGGTTAAACTTTGTGTGTTGTGATAAATACTCTATATGTTTGCATTGATGCTTCTGTGCTATTTATCCCTTGTAGATGTTGATTTAATAGATGTTTATATATCATTTAACTAAGTTTACGAACACATTGATTTATTTGATGGATAATAATTTATGTGATATATGTCTATTAAAAAAATGTGATATGAAAAATTATTGTTCATTGCATTTTTTTTATATAAAAAATAAAATAGCTTATTTTGAAATACGGACCGGGGTGGCCCATCGGACCCACTACTAATTGGTCTGGGATCAATTCTGGTAACCCATGAATTAAGTGGGTTGACCCTCTCTGACCCATTTATATAAGCTGGTCCACCAGACCGAGGTGGGCTGGGCCGACCCAATTGACAACTATATTATTAGAGGATTGCTTTTTAGGCCCCCTCAATATCTCTTTAGGCCCCCTAAAGTTACAAAGATGCCCTTAATAACACCTCCTGTACATAACTACCGTATGTGCATCTTTTTTTTTATTTCATTGTTTCACCTCCGGTACATAAGTACTGGACATATATATTATACATATATAACTTAAGTTTTAAAGACACAAACGATGAATTTGTTTGCTCTTGCAAAGGCCTGTGTTCAACAATTATAGCACCAAGAAGAATAGAGAGGTTCATGAAAAATAAAACCTGCTAGAATTACACAAAGAAGAATATCTCTAGATTACTTATTTATGAGTATTAGTTTTTTGTTTCTTTATTCAGTTGAGATTGGCAAGCTAGAGATAATTTTGATTCCACTGCCAAACAAAATCAGAGGAGACGGGATGTGAGCATAGGAATACGTTGAAATTAAACAAAAAATTGAGCGCGTGGGTGGGGCTTGGGAGAACATAGGGACACAGAATGTTTCCTGAGGGAAGTTTTGTGTTATATGTATAATATATATGTCCGGTACTTATGTACCGGAGGTGAAACAATGAAATAAAAAAAAAAGATGCACATACGGTAGTTATGTACAGGAGGTGTTATTAAGGGTATCTTTGTAACTTTAGGGGGCCTAAAGAGATATTGAGGGGGCCTAAAAAGCAATCCTCAAATTTTAAAGACAAAAATTCATCGATAAGTTGCAAGTGGACAATCTTAACCATTCAATATTTTTATTAATATATCAATGGTTCACATTCACCTTTCCCATGGTGGGAAAAGATTAAACTTTCCCATGGTAAATACCAACTATAAAACCTATCACAACATAGATTTTTGTAAACATAAATTAAAACAAATTTTGCCAAATTCGATGTGATCAACATATCAAGGAAAATGAAACAAGATTATTAAAGTTAAAACTAGCAATATGAAAAAGAGCACAACAAAAACTCACAAAAGCCCCCAACAAAACCCCTTAATTTCTCTTATATGCATAACCAAAACCCACAAAAACTCACATTGTAAAAATGAAACAAATGCACAACCCAAAAGAAAGGGAGAAAAACTCACATAAGAAAATGAAAACTTGAAACGAAATAGGGAAAAACTAGATAACGAAGAACAAATAACAAAGAAGGAGAAGAAAATTTACTTGATACGAATTAAAGAAGACGATATGGAGAAACACGAGATCAAATATGATCACGACGATACAATCACAATTGAGAAGAAGAGCACGACAAAGAAGAGGCAACCGCAAACCTCAACAGAAGAACAATGATTTTGACAAAAATAAAAATAAAATAAACAAACACTACTAAATGATGATTTTGACAATGGTTTTTTATTTATTTTTTGGCTTAAAAAACAATGCACCCTTATGTACAACTATCTTAACCTAGTAATATAAATGTGAGGTTCACTACGAATTGGTCGTAGTGTATCCCATTACAGTTCTGTCATGTCTCCTCTCTTTCTTTTTCTACACATTGCATCATGTTCTTGCATATCTTCACTTATATTTTCATCCTGCTCTCGACCGGTAACATTATTCCCCGCTGGCATATCAACATTATCACCACCAGAAACAGTAACATCTTCCTTGTCTACTGCATCACAGTCTTCCATTTCTTTGTTGGTTGGTTGATCATATAAGAGATATAATGTTGTCTTCTCTACAATGAATCCCTCCCCAAAAACAACCATAACTTCCACTTTGTTACCAGAATCTAGATTTGATGTTATGCTCTGCCAATCCTCATGGCCAAAAGAGGTTAGTGTATCTCTTTTATAGGCGTGAATGGTTGTCTTTGTGTGATTTATGATCAACACACTTTGGCAACCTTCTGATGTTATGTTGTCCGGTGAAGAGTGATAGGTGGCAAACAACATCATACTCTTCAAGTTACTCCCCTTCATTGTTGGGACATCAAATGTTATAGAACAACCGTTGCAACTGAAGGTTAACCAATCGGAGTTATTATCGGAGGGGAGAAAAACTGAACTCCAAGTCCCATTTGCAGTCTGTACGATGAACAAATGCTTAAATGGCTAAATTTATTTTATGATCCATACTTAAGATATATACGATTATATATTCTCTTTTCACATATATGATCATCTATTCCAGTAGAAATAACAGTCCAGTGATCTTATGAAAGAAACATAAAATGGTAGTATTTTTTCTTGAAAATGTCCTTGGCTTTTAAATTAATTGTTGTGTAAATTAGTAGTTTACTTTAGTAGTTTGTAAAATGAGTGTAAAATTTTATTTTAATATAAAAAATTCACACTCATTTCAAAAATTACTAATGTAAATTATGTTTGAAAACTTTAAGAATTAAATTGGTATCAAATTCAAATTAAGACATTTGTTAGAAAAATATAATTTCAGGAACCAAAGTTCCAATTTAGTTAAAAAATAAATACGTGAAAGAGATATTCAAACCTGGAAAACACCGTCTTCGGTAATATTTGAAACTTGGCATTTCGATCCCATTTGAATTAAGATTTTCGAGTAATTCCTTGACCTTGAAATGTGAACTTGAGCAAGGCATTCATCAATTAAAGGAGAAGCATACATATCAGAGATTTGTGATGTAGTTGTACTTGCACTTGCTTCCAATTCATGACAATTTTTTGCTTTTAAAGCATCCACAATTCTTGCTACATCTTGAATAAGTTGTAGTTGTGATCCACACTCCACGCAAAGAATTCGAAGCTTTAGAAGGTCCTTGAAAGTACCAAGAGATGACAGGGGTATCAATGTCTGAGCTCGGGATATCACATTATTTGATGGTGACATCCAAGACCGAATGAGAGAAGGAAATACATCACGTGAAAATCCTTTAAAGCCACATAAAGAAATGTATCCAATGCTTTTTGATCTAACTATTGAAAAGGGAACTTTTGTTATAGCAGTCTTATCCGCAATCAAGGTTGTCAATGATTCCATCTGTTCCAAGTCCTCCTCCAATTTGTCAATCTTGGAACATCCAGAAAGAATCAAAGTCTCTAGAGATTTTAATTTATAGATGCTTCTCGGAAGTTTTTGAAGACCAGTGCAGTCCGTCAAATTAATCATAAGAAGTTTACGGAGAGATCCAATGCTATGGGAGACCGTAGACAAACTTGGACAATCTTTGAGTACTAGCTTTTCAATATTAGGCAAGTACGTAAAGTCTGGGGTTTCAGTCAAATTCTGAGAATGACTAAGATTAAGAATTTTAAGATTCTCTTGCATCTGCAAGAAAACAAAACCACAAGAGAATAGTAAGAGGGTATTAGAGTAAGAGAAGAGGAAATGTTAGATTTGGTTACTAGATTAGGTTTAGATTACTGTATTTGTTTTAGATTACTATATACTAACTAAGTAATGAGCCCTAAGTACCTGGCTCTTCTTCCATATTTGTTTTAGATTACTGTATTTTAATGTGATAGCAATTAGGCTTCCTTCTTGAAATTCTGCAGGTGTGTAAGCTAATGGAAATCCATGCCAGGACAGCCACCTAAGTTCTCCGGAAAGGTATTTAAAATCTCCATTAAGCTGAACCCCGGAAAGTTGAAGCAATCTGAGTTTATTCATCTTCTTAAATGCTTTGGTATTCAGAGAAACTGTATTCTTCCTTGGAAACTCCAATGCCAGTC
>Ga0228710_1011299_pt1 | contig 11577 bp, 7 predicted proteins | sample MedpolnodulmetaG_FD_177995 | JGI IMG/M metagenome (GOLD analysis project Ga0228710, IMG submission 177995) | Root nodule microbial communities from Medicago polymorpha collected in Santa Monica, California, United States - pink nodules | ecosystem: Host-associated > Plants > Roots > Nodule... | reverse complement strand
ACGGGTACGTAGGCAAAGGACACTCGTCCTTCCAAATCAATAAAAAATGTAGATAAATAGGTCTTTTCTCCTTTATCACTTTTAATTCCTTCTTTTAAACAAAAAATAAGTAAGTTTATAGCATAATTAATTAAATAAAATCAAGAGGTTCCCATAGGATACTATGGACATTTAGGGTGCAAACACCTTCCCTAAATATAACTAACCCCCGAACCCTAAATCTTTTCAATATGGGGTAGTTTGAACTTTTTTCCCCTTTTCTTAAAAAAAATTAAATGTTCGGTCGTGAAATAAATTAGTGAGTCAAAAGCTAACCAAATAGCCTCGATCTCCAAAAAATGACGCGACACTTCCACAAACCGGAAGTAGTCATGTCCCCCTTGCACTTCCAAGGAGAGTTCACTAAGAATGTAATATCTGATTACAACTGCTCAATGCTACAACTAGCAAGAGACTTCAGATTACTCAAGCACAACTGCAAGAGATTTCCTATGCTCCTGAACACAGTTAAGAGACTTCCAATGCTCAAGCACAACTGCAAGAGACTTTTATTGCTCAAGCACACAAGCAAGAGACTTCTAATCAAACAGAATTACAAAGAAGTTTGTTTGAGTTTGAACACTTGATATACAATCAGTGATGTTCACAATACAAATCAGATACAGACTCTTAAGACTCTAGAATTTCTAAGATATGAACTTTGATAAGAAATTCTAAGTAACTTTAGATGCAGGACAATATTAAGAGAGTTTGGCACTTGTGAATTGTTGTATGAGTCTTGTTTTTGTGTGTTTCTGCATATCCGACTAGTAGGTCTTCACTCCTTTATATAGAGGTGTGAAAGATACGTTGGAAATTGCCAGCACATTAAAAAGAGTCGTTTGAAGCTTAATCAAAATCATCAATGATCTTTTGCCTGATACGGTTATTGTCCTATGAAGGATCAATTTCAAATGCATTCGTAGTCTGAAGGAACATTGCTGCAAGCATAGCTTATATTCTTGTCTTGATGCAGAGACACAAACAGAGTAGTGGAGATAGTGGTTGTACAGTTCGTACAATTGTCCTTTGTCAACGCTCTTGAGAGAATAAACATCCAATGCTTTCAAATCGGCCGTTGCTTCACTTTTTCAGTCTTCTGTAATGCTGGACGAGATTAAATCTATTGAACAGTCTTTGAAGCTTTAAGTCTCTCATCTTCTGATGAACTTCAGCTTCTAGTGATATTGCTTCTGATGAGATGCTTCTAATGAACTTGCTTCTGATGACGTCATCACTTCAGGAGCCCTTCTCTTCAGATGCTTCAAGCTTTATTCTTGTTGATTCCTTTGCTCTCTTTTGTTCTTTCAGAATCTTATAAGATATCTAAATTTTGTCTATGGTCCTGTACACTAGAACAAATATTAGCATATCCAATTGACAATTTTTAATACCTTGTTATCATCAAAACTCTAAAGGGTAATGTATGTTAAACACATTTTGTTCCAACACGATTATGTGGAGTCTTTGGAAGAGCCGGAACATGAAACTTTGCAGCAACAAAATGAAACTAACGTGCAGGTGTTTCAACATACAAATCACTTACTAGAAGAATGGAGAGCAGCCCAAGACATTAGAGCTCGTAGCAAGAACCAAAATACCACCCAAACAGGTGCGCAACACAAGTCTAGAAGAAGATCGTTGGAGGAAGCCGACACCTGGCAGGTATAAATGCAACATTGATGCATCCTTTTCTACTTCTCTTTAACATGGTTGGATTTGGTATGTGCCTTAGAGATGATATTGATGCATTTGTTCTTGCAAGAACGAAATGGTTTGCCCTTCTCTGTGATGTAGAGGTGGGAGAGGCGGTTGGTTTGCATACAACCTTGGATTGGATCTCTAATCAACAATTTGATAATGTCGATTTTGTTCTTGATTGTAAAAAAGTTGTTGATTGTGTCAATTCTAGTTTAGATGATAACAGTGAATTTGGGTGTATTATTACTGCTTATAAACAATTGCTAGAGTATAGATTTCAGAACTCTCATGTTGAGTTCAACAGGAGGCAAGCAAATAGGGTAGCTCACGAGTTAGCTCAGGCAGCCCTGTCTAATCCTAGCCCCCATATTATTGATGATGTACCTACATGTATTTGGCATATTTTAACTAATGAAATGGAATGAATTTATTCCTTAAAAAAAATGCATGTTTGTTGGTGATCGACAAAGATTAGAGAAAGTCAACGGAGGTGATTTTTCCGGTATCAGGGACTGTGCAAGCTCAACAAGGTTGTGAATTGAAGGGATTCTTGAGGTCAATAGTCAAGGATCAAGGTTCAACAAGACAATTAAATGCTTGAAGACTTCGGGGTTCATATATCTTCCTCACAAAATTTGTTCTTGGCTGTAACATTTCAACAAGCACTTTAGAAGTATTAATGAGGTTAAATACCATCATCAATCTTTTAAGTAGATATTTATAATAAGTTACTCCTTTAAGTTTTTTTATTACAAATTTGTCTTTTACGTCATAATAAAATATCCACATCATTATTATATTTTAATCAACCTTAATTAAAAAGTGTTTATGTGGACATTTAATATTAAGTTGGTATGTCTAAATTCACCACTCTTAAAATTAGGGTGCAAAGGTGTATTGTTAAAATTACACACAGTGATAATAAATTGGGATTTGTTCATGTGTTCTTCAATTTGGGATTTTTTTCTCTCTTTAATTTGGGAATAAAAGAGTTTAGGGTTTCTAATTTTATTCCCCAATTTTATTTTATTTAAAATTTTTAATATTAATTTGTTATTTAATTTTATGACTATATTTAAATTTTAATGAAGTGGAAATGATGTGTCAAAAGATGTGCCACATAAACAATGTCACATCATTAACGAGTTAGCCACATCATCCAAAGAGGAGGGGTGCCAAATTTTTTTGTTGACTTTTTAACTAGGGGGATGAGAAAGTTGGTTTTGAAAATATGCTTATCAAAAGTTAATAATTTTAAAAATAAGGGGACCAAAATTGCATTAAGCCATAAATTAAAGAGAAGTAAATATACTTTTACAAAACTACTCTTATCAAATATTAATGTATTTACATTTTCGTAGATACAAAATAGAAGTTATTGACTTGAGAATAATGCAATTATTAGTGTACAATCTAGGGCTGGAAATGAGTTGAGTCAAACCGGACTCGTTTGAGCTCGACTCGATAAGAATTGGTTCGGCTTGAAACTCGATTCAAGATCGACACGAACCTTTTGTTAAGCTTGAGTTGGACTCGTTTAAAGTTCATGAATAGCTCGACTCGTTAGGTTCAACTCATCGGTTCAAATCAAATAATTAAAATGCCATTTTTTTTTTCTGAAAACATTTTTTTTAAAATTTTGAGCTTCTATTTTTTTAAAAGGTTATATTCAAATAAATTAAAAGCTATGACACACATATTTGTGCTGAATGCAAAAACAACAAATTAGAACCTTGGGCACCCATTGTAAAATAGCGCTTTGCATGTAACATAGTAAGTTACTGTTGAGTGTTAGTATTACTGGGCTTCAAGAGAAAGTCTAATATAATCACAACCCTAAATAAAAAAGATTTAGACACACTCACATAAAATGAAAATATTAAAACAAAAATAAACCAATCACATCAATTAATATTATTTAATTTTCTTCTCATTTTCTCATTTAAATATCTCTATGTTTTATGAGTGTATCCAAATCATTTTAACTTGGGTTTGTGCACATGTAAGACTTTCTCGACTCTAATACTTCCGTATTTTTATACAGCTAATCTCATAAGTCATATCTATTCTTTTAAACCCACCGATGTGGGACTATTTTAACTTCTATAAAATCTTAGACTATTGATTGCATATGTTGTTAACATTTAATGTGGAATTTTTTTTCACCATTTTTTATTATTAAATGAGACTACTCTTATTTTATGTTGTTAGTTGTTGGGCATATTTCTTGTTTATGTTGGCATGTAATTTATTATTTAATTAGAAAAGACTTTGAATTATTATTAGAACGTACCATCAACCAACAAACTAGTGCATATAAGAGAGACAAAATCCAATAAAATTCAACAATGAGAATATTCTTAAAATACTCTTTCACTTCCAAACTATGACCGTATATATATATATATATTATCGAACCAACTCATGAACCAATCGAGTCGAACTACATATAGCTCAAGTTCAACTCATTTATTTAACGAACTTAATTTTCAACTCAAGTTCAGCTCATTTGGTTCATAAACCAAGTTCAACGAGTTAAATATCGAGTCGAATCCCGAACTATATTCGAGTTGGTTCGGTTCATTGCCAACCCTAGTACAATCATAAAAACTAATTAAGATTGCACTGAAAGATTATGATTCATTGTTTCAATTTATCATGAGATATTAAATAATTAGATTAATTTTAATTTGGTAAGATCAGTATTTTCTTTTACTTAGTAATGGGGGCATATAGTTGTTTTAACACCATTATATACTAAATTGAAATTAATAGTGTAGACAGATGCCCACACAAGGCTCATTTGCAACCATCTTGGATCTTCCACGAGTCTTAATTTATGGCCTAACATATAAGGTAGTTAGTGTTTGCCTACAAGGACCTTAAACTGTCCAAAATATCCCGAACGACAATTAACTATCGTTCACAGAAACCAACATTAATATGAATCTATCGTTCACAGAAACCAACATTAATATGAATAATACCATAGCAGTAGCAGAAACTCAGAATTGGTCAAATTGGGCACTACTTAAATTTAAACACTTTCAAGCACTCATTCATATGGACAACAGAAAAAATCATTAGCAATTGGGCGCACGCACGTAAACACGTTCAAACACAACCAATATTAATTCAAAATGAAATCATCATTCAATCATTCTTTCCAAAAAGCATAAATTTCTAAGTCGTTCATTCAAAAGTGAAAAATGATTGTTTATGTAGTACAATACCAACATTCATCATGAAACAAAAGTAAAATCAAAATGCAAAAATAATCATCGGAACGGAAAGTCCTCCTCCTTCGTGCAACTTGATATTGAGTGGCCAACAGTGTTTAATCTACAATCATCGCCAAACAAAAACAAGCAAGTAATTGATCAACAATACCCAAGCAACCATTGATTTCACAATAAAAAACCCTTTCATATAAAGAGTAATTAAAAAAAATATAACATATAAAAATCACAATGTATAGGCTTAGAGATTTTGAACACTTGTTGTTTGATTGATTTGTTGCTTGACTTTGAAGAATTTTAACGGGGTTTGATTTGTTGGAGTAGAGAAGAAGTATGGTTTGCGTTTTATTGAGTTTGAATGTCACTATGCGTTTCTGTATTTGTTCGTAGGAAACGACAATTAACTACCGTTTTTGAGCGAACGGTAATGACTGACCGTTTACGAGTGAACGATAATTAATTATCGTCAGAAGTATTATGGATAGTTCGAGGTGTCTATAAGCAATTACTAGATGTTTAAAGAGCAACTTTGATATGAAGATATAGATAATGTTTTTTTTTAGGAGATGAAGATATATATAACTTAATGGTCTTAATTTATGACCCAATATCTATTCAAGTGATATGAAAATATACAGTAACTTAATTAATTTGACTATTCATTTCTTTCTCCTGTGTGGTCAGGCTCAGAGAGATTTATTTATCAAACTATTCGCCATATATGTTGTATCACATAGCATGTTCTGTGGACTAATAACGACTCAGAGCATATCTGTACAAACAAGACTTCAAGAGTAAGAAAAAAACAAAAACAAGAATCTATACAAGTCCCCAGAAACGTGAATACTTGAATTGAAATTGACTTCCACTAAAATTGCAATGATTTATAAAGCAAGGCATCTTTGAATTTTATTGCATAACTGGCATACTTACATTACATCCCCATAAATTTCAAATATGATTGCATTTATTGCAAACCACATGAGCATCCTACTATCATAATCTACATAGAAGTCAAATAACTAAAATCTAACACATATATAGTGATGTTTTGAAGTTGATTTATACATCCTGTTGAAAATGGGAGAATAATCAACTTTAAGCAGCAGTGAAATGATAAGAAAGAAATGAGTTCAATTTCTCAAAATAAATTGACAGCTCTATTTACGAAAGAGATAGACACAAATGAGATATTTGAATTTCGCTTTTTATAATATTTTTAAAATGTCAATATTTTATTTGTGTCTATCTCCCATACAAACAAAAACCCTCAACTTCTATTGAAAAAAATAGAAAGTTCCTCAACTCGTAAGAAATGATTAGTAGCTCAATATATGCATTTCAACTTCCCTACAAGTCCAAACCATAAATGAGTTTGGATGGAGCTTTCAATTAATTCTATCGCATGCAAATGAAGCAGATAATTTATATAAATTTGTAAAGTATTGCTTTAGTGATGCTCGGAATAATTATTATTATTATAGTGGGCCGGCTTAAAAGGTCAGTTATACAACGCTGTGGCGCTCATATGCATCTTTTCACCAAGACCATAAGAGCCAAAAACCCTAGTGAGGAGGGGACCATGGCATATATAATATGCCTGAATGATTTTTTTTTTTTTTTTGTGGTGGCCGAGGTTTGAACCCCGGACCTTGCATATATTATGCATTGTCTTTACCAATTGAGTTAAGCTCACAAGGACATATATCACAATGATTTCGTAGAACACTTCCAATTTTTATGATTTCTACCGTTTTCCATAAAAAGTGAAGACTCTTGTAGTGGTAAGTCATAAAACAAGTTAGGAAGAATGCATTTTCAAAAATAATGAAAACAATATTTCATATTTAGGAAATATTTGACTTTGCGAAAAACAAGTTTACGACGGTGGCTGAGGAGGAACATGTGTGGGAGTGTAGTCTCTCGTAATTGTCTAACATTTTCTTGTTGAATGGTGTGGATGACATCTGGAAATGGAAGCTAGACATGGACAATGGGTACTCATGTTCTTGGCATTGATCACATGTTGGCCATGGAAGTGTTAAGGGATAAATCATTCCTATATGATATAGTTTGGATAAAAGTGATATTGTTGAAGGTCTCCTTGTTTGCGTGGAGGTTGCTTCAAAATCGATTACAAACAAAAGATAATTCGATTCGTCGTGGATGTATTCAGGTTAATTCAAGTTTTTGCACAAGTGGGTGTGAGCAGGAGGAAAATGCGGACCATTTTTTTGTGGGTTGTGACTTGTTTGGACCCATACGGCCTCTTATTTCGTCAATGGTTGTGCATTTGCTCAACATACATGTTGCTTATAGTTGATCAATTTAAACATTTTAAACACAAGCGATCCTAGGAAGAGTCGTTATTTGCCTCATCTGATTTGGTTGGCCATTGTCTAGGTGTTATGGAAGGAGCGGAACAATCGTATTTTTCAACAATATGAAATGTCTATTCGATAAAGTCAAACTCTTCTCCTTCTAACGGTTGAGAGTAAAGAACAACCACTTACCTTTTGATTTTCATCAATAGTGGATAAATCCACTTCATTGTGTTATCCATTCATATGTTTTGATTCCCTTCTTGTAACCTTGGTTGTATCATAATTTGAGTCCTGACCAAACACTCCTTGTGTAAGTTTGGAGCTCATTTCGATTAATGTGTTTTATTCTGGTTTCTTAAAAAAAAGTTATATATTTTTTAAATATTACATCTATTTTTTAAATTCTAAAAACAACGGTAAGAGAAATATTGAATGTATATTCTGTTTATGAATCGAAAAGAAAACATATTTACTTCATCTATCAACTAACTCCTTACAAATTTGCTAATACTTTAAAGGTTCAACCTAATATAATTGCTACTATAATTGAAGAAACATAAACGCTCAAAGAACACTTTGGAATGATTTGGCAATTTGGCAATGATTCGTTTTTTTTTGTTGGTAAAAAAGCAATGATACAAGTCCTTATTTTTCCTCCCTCCCCAAAATAGAATATTGCATAATTTCTTTGAAATGGTCAATGGCTTGCATACTGAACATGTGATATATATGAATCTATGTACTGTAGACATCAATCATTAATTATTTTTTTCAAGCAAGTCTAAGATTTTATATTTGTTCTTAACAATAATGATAAGTTTGATCTCAAAAAAATAAATAATGATAAGCTTAACAAACCTATTTTTAAAGCAAGCTAGCTGCCCAAATATTATCAACCACACACATAGAGACGACTGGCTTCTCAAACCAACCACATATAATTGATAAATTCCAGTCCTTCCACAAGATGCAAATTATTTAAGAAATATAAAGTTTAATTATATATTTTTTTGGTAATATAAAGTTTAATTATATATTTCATCATCTATATTCATATATTAAATTATTAATCCTTTAAAGTTTATCCTAAGGATTATAATACTGGTTAGTTTTGGTGGTGTTGGTTTGGAACCTTAGAGTGTGCTCCTCCTCTCAAGGTCTCAAGTTCGATTGTGCCTGACGCCTATTTTGATAGACTAGTTTTGCTTCTTCAAAAAATAATATTTATCAATCATATCTATTTAATTAATATTTTTAAAATTGGGATAACAATAACTTTTTTAATGTTTTGTCAAAAATAATTTTTTAAATGTTAACTCTAATTCTTATAGAGGGCGGAACTTAGGTAATTCATAGTAGTTTGTCATTTCTCAGCCAGAATTTAAACTTAAGTATTTTTGGTCGATTCGTCAATTACTAAACAACAACAACAACCAAGCATTATCCCACTAAGTGGGGTCGGCTGCATGAATCAAATGACGTCATAGTGTTATATCAAAAACTTATAAAATTAAAAGATCCTCTAAGCATGAAATATAAAATTAAAAAGTGAATTTTAAATACCATTTGGATGAAGAAATATAATTTTATCGTTTGTCTTGTTGGATAAAAATGTAAAATACAAAAACAAATGAAGAGGTTTTTAATCTTTAGCAAAATAAAATAAAAAAAGGTCATATAGATCACATACACCCTCTAGTCAATATTATAAGCAAAAATCAACATTTTAGGTTCATTCATTAAATGATATATGTTGTCTATATTAAAGACTATATACATCGATCATTAATTGAATGAATCTAAAATGCATATTTTTGTTTATAATAGTGACCAGATGATGTATTAAATATGACCTCTATTTCATTTTAAGTATTATTTAGAAATTTTTCACAAGAATAAGTAATTTAAGAATAATATAATTTTCTTAATTATTCTTATTATTAACACATTGGAGGATTAATCATTGTGAGTATTTCCATTGAGAAAAATCACAAGATGAACTATGAGGAGACTAGTGGGAATATGCCAAAGTTGACAAAGTTCTGTATTAGAGACTATTAAGAAAGTTGATTTACTTGGCACACATGCTAGGTTGAATTTTACATACTCAGTCAATGTGGTGATCCAGCTCATGCTTCATCTGCAGGTGAGAAACTTATATATCGTAAATCCTGTTCTACAATATTTCAGACGCCACTCTAGGGATATGACTCTTGTTTAAAACATGTGGAAGCCTAACTATGAAGACTTACATTGATGCTTATAATGGAGGTTTATTGCGTAATTTAAGATGCACTTTTGACAATTTTAACCTTCTTGTGTGGGAATCTTGTTGCGTGGAGGAGTAAGAACCAAGATGTAGTTGCCTGATCAAGCATTGAGGCAAAATTTAGAGCTATGAGGAATCTATAACTTATTATGGATGAAAATTTACATATTTAGAGATAAAGTGTGAAGGTCCTATAAAGTTTGTTTGTGACAATAAATCGCCACCATCAATGTTGCTCATAGTCCCGTTCAACTTGACAAGACAAACCATATTGAGATAGATCAACATTTTACAAACAAAAAATCAGATAATAGATTGATAACTACAACCAACATTTCTTCTGAGTATTAATTGACAGATGTGTTAACAAAGAGTTTAGCAATAGAACAATTCAATCAACTTACTTACAAATTTTGCAACTAATGAAACATATCCATACAATATCTGGATAGGGAGTGTTGTAAATAAATGGTGTAAATAAGATTTTTGGTAATTAGCTACCTTAGTAGTATTCAATTCATCAGTCAAGTCCATTAGTCTTAGAATAGTCTATTTAAGCAAATTAATGCCTACAGTTTTTTCAATTTTGAAATATATCAGAAATATTTTTTTGCTACATGATCCACTTCAATAACTTCAGACACCTTAGTAGTAATTAGCTACCATTTATTTTTTCTTATACTACAACACTTCAGACACCATTTGTTTTTTCTTATAGTACAACACTTCAAACACATTTAAAAATGAGGAGTGATATTTGTCCATCTATTTAATGACAACTTTGGTGACAATCATGTTTCTCTCTCTTTTTATTGGTTAAAAACAATGGAGAGAGAAAAAGGAAGAGAGAGGATAATAATAACATGTGAGTATAAGAGAGAAAATTGTCGAAAAGTTGTTAAAAAATGGTTGTACAAATATCATTTCTCTTTAAAAATAGAGTTAAGTTAACAAATGATTAATTCAATTACGGTTCAAATTGTTGTAAATTCAACTACATGATTAATCACAATTTCACCATTTTAAATGTGATTTAAATTAATAATCATCAACTCGACTGAATTAATCACAAATTTGCATTTGATTACTCTAAGTGTCATCATAAAACTAAGTGGCCATGAAACATTTTTAAAATATTACAATGATAACTTTTGAGATATAACTAATGTTTGAAAATGGAAGGAAAAAGCAATAATTGGCAAGCATAAATAGAGAGAGAGATTTATACTCATATTCACAGGCTACATACATTCCATTCCCAACTTTATAGATTAACCAATCTAGGAGATGCCACAAGACACAAGTATCCTCTCAGTCATACATAGCCTTCAAAGAATAATCTTTGTTCAGCCCCTTTCAAGCAATTATCCAAATCAAATTGACCCTCTTGACAAATCTAGTTCTGTAAATGTCCACTGATTTGACAATTGACATGAATGTACATTATTAAGTAAGTACTGATTCATCTTCAAGAGTTCACCCAAACACTTCAACAAAAATGAGTTCATTACCCTCTGATGCTTTCAATATGAGAGTCACAGAAGATGGAAATCTTCATCTTGAAGATACTCATCAAATAGATAGGACACAGTGGATGCTAAACTCTCCAAATCCACCTCCTCTATGGAATAAACTCATTACTCCACTTAAAAATAACAAGTTCTTTTCTTCATCCAAGAAGAGAACTTGCCATGAACATGTTGTTTCTTTCTTTAGTGGATTATTTCCAATACTTAGCTTGTTCAAAAACTATGATGCTTTCAAGTTTAAAGATGATTTTCTAGCAGGTTTAACTCTTGCTAGCCTAAGCATACCTCAGGTATATATTCACAAATATTACTTTTTATTTTTACACCAATGTTTCAGATGCATAAATAGCATACTTTATTACATTCTTCTGATTTTTATCTAATGTTGCAGAGTATTGGTTATGCTAATTTAGCAAAACTTGATCCTCAATATGGCTTATGTAGGTATCTAACTTTAGTCGTCTATATTAATATAC
>Ga0228710_1011296_pt1 | contig 11583 bp, 5 predicted proteins | sample MedpolnodulmetaG_FD_177995 | JGI IMG/M metagenome (GOLD analysis project Ga0228710, IMG submission 177995) | Root nodule microbial communities from Medicago polymorpha collected in Santa Monica, California, United States - pink nodules | ecosystem: Host-associated > Plants > Roots > Nodule... | reverse complement strand
TATTTTTTTTTTTTTTTTGTGTTTTTTTAATCGGTATATAATGTTAAGATTTAAGTTTATGAGGAGAGTCTAACCCAAAAAACTAATCCATTAAATAGAAGAGTTTTATGACTTAAATACCACATCAAACATTTTAATCTACCCGATATGGGACTCCTAATACATGATCTCTGGATAACTACTTACGAGCAAACTATAAACCCAATTTTTTTTATTTTTTTAAAAAAAAAATAATAGAGAAGGAATTTTGAAGAGTGGAAACACCAAATGGGTATTACTATTACCTATTGGAACTCGTGACAGCAAATTCAGTCCAACCACGTTTCTTCCCTTCCCACTTCAAAATCCGACCATCTGCCACGCCGGTGTATGGACCCTCACCGTGACTATCAAATACAAGACTCTCTGGCCCGACGGCTCTGGTGACGTGGAGTAACCGAGCAGCATGGAGGCTGTGCTCTGATCCAGCAATGAGAACCAGTGAAAAGAGTGTGAAAATGCAGTAGAGTGTGAGAAAAGATGCAGCATGGGGGCTGTCCTTGGAGTTCATGTTTAATTTAAGATAAACTGAGGAAAAGTTGAACATTTGAAGTTAATATATATAACATGCGTCCACCATGCATGGTGCTCCACAAGGGTCCTACCGAGAAAAAACAATATTATAAAAACGGAAAATTTATAATACCCTATACCCATGCAAATGAATTCGTCACGTGTTTGTATGCGGGGTTTTGCTAAAAATATGTAGCATAATGGATTGATGGTGGAATTTTGATCGTACAAGGGGATTCGACGATGAAAATTTCCATGGTATCAACAATGCATTTGACTAGTTTTATATTTTGATCTAGCAATTTTTCATATTAATAACATTAAGGGATATTTGTTAGATGAGCAACCAAAAGGTTGTATATACCGTATTCTAATGGATCTGGTTCGATAATGGATGGTTTTGCATGAAAGGGTGATGATGGCTTGCTGGCATTTTGCAGGGAGTTGATGGATCTTGAATCGCTTCTGTGTTGATATATGACTCATACGCTAGTTTAGATGCTCTGAACACTCGCCTATCTTTTTTTACAATTTGGTTTCGGACTCATACACGAGTTCGTGAGATTGTCTTAGATAATGTTTGTTTAGGTTTTGTTTAATACTCGTTTAGGGTTGTTGTTACTCTTTTTTGTTCCACTCTTGTGTTGACTTATATTCACCCGTTATGGGTTGATTGTGTGGTTATACTAGGTCAGGTCCTTCGCCCTCCTATCTTTGTTCCCTTTTATTTTATAAATATTTCGCTTAGAAAAATAAATAAAATTGTGATTAACCTATATAAATAATCAAATCACAGATGATGGTGGTTCACACTTCACAATTCAACTATTTATTCCCCTAAAAAAAATCAACTATTTACTTATTGTTCCAACAAGCTCAATAATTTTTTATTTTTTATTTAAATAACTTTAGGGTTTGTTAATGGGGTGGATTCTAGGGTGAGGTCCAACCAATTCGCTCACTGTGAACCATGAAAAAAAAACATTTCATACATAATAATTGTTTCCTTCTTTCTTCTCTCTTCCAGCTCTCACACTATGGCAACTGCCGTCAAACTCCCAATAGCAACAACTGTCAACCTCCCAACCATGTCAACTTCCAAATAAGTGGATTCTAACAAAAGAGTTTTCAATCAAATCAAGTAAATCAATTTCTAATTCTAATCAAGTAATCACAAAAATTTACTCTTTTTTCTTTCTCTCTGTATCTCTTGAAATTATTGTCTTATGGTTTCTTTTTTTTGTCACTCTGTATCTCTTGAAATTATTGTCTTATGATTTTCAGATCAAGTTTTATAAATCTTCAAAAATAATTATTGAAGATTTGGATTTAAAATTTTCGACAATGTTTTGTGAGTCATTGTGCATAAATGTATTAATCTTCTCTTCTAGTATTGCCCATTTTGTAAGGGCTGTTCTTTTCTCTAAAAGTTCTCAAATTTATAACGTGGGTACAAGTGCTATATTCTCAAAACATGGATGTTGCATTTGAAATGCAGCATGGTGGTAGTGAGACGCTCAGGGAAACCGTAGATGATATTGTGTAAACAATGAAGAGAGTGAGATCTGTCATGGTTGATTGATAGTAGTTGTTGGAGTATGAGAGGAACAAAGAAGAAAGAAATACTTATTATGCATGAGGGGTACATTGTAAGATCTCGTAGGACAACATGATCTAATGACTTTTTTCATGGTTCACGGTGAGGGATTTAGTTGGACCTTCATCCTAGAATCCATCAGTTAGTAATGTCTCTATGCAAGGTAGTGAAAACCTTATAGCTCAAGCAGCTCTATTTATATTTATCTTTCTCAAAGAGAACAAATTGAAGAGAGAAAAATTAAATTGTTTGGTTCCACGCTTATATAAAACAAAAATTGTTCAGTTTGATTTTTGAAATATTCTTTGAGATTAACTTAGTTGGGAAAAACATGTTAAAACGAGCCCTAATGTATTTACTATACTCCGATCGCATTATTGTATCCACTTCTTTTGTTTGAGAAAATTGTATCCACTTCTTATAGTTTGGTTTCCGTTAATATGGACCACGTCAAAATAAGAAACAAAGTATGGTTCACAAGATGGTGCTTGTCATGCTTCAAAAAAAAAAAAAAAGATGGTGCTTGTCAAAAGTTTGAACAATAGTTTGGACAATCAAATTTCTGAATTAATTAGCATGTCAAAAGTTAATTACTACTCCATATTAAGTATAGTACTACTTTCTTTTGTTTCCGTATCTACCCAATTTAGGAAATGCTCGGTGTGGGTTTAAATCATAGGAATGAATATTATGAAAATGACTGAATGTTGCGTACTTTTCCATTAATTAACTGGTACCACTAGTAGTAGTATTTCTAATTTTGCCAACATAATTAAGTGCATGCTACCCAAATAATACTCCATCCCTCTCAATCTCATAATAAATAATACTCCCTCCGTCTCTATATCTAAACACTCATTTGACTTTATTTTTGTCCCTAAATGTAAACCTCTTTTCAAATTACTAGATACATTTATTATTTTTTCCCTAAACATGCCCCTAATTAATACCACTAACTTGCCTTGAAATATGAAAAGTAAAATTTAATACACATACAAACAAATGACAATTTAGTAATATTAACACACAAAATAGACACATTAATTGCACTAACAACTTTTCTTAAGAAATGTGAAAAAAGCAAAGAAGGGTTACATATAGGGACGGAAGAAGTATTATATTTGAGCTTTACACGGTTATTAAGGAAATTATTATATTGTTGATTTTAATGGCCAAATATGTAGTATCATTTACTAAAACATCTTTATTAATTATGGTTAATGAAATATGAGTTTTTCTATCATGTGCAAATTTGCATATGTTAAGAAATTTAAAATAGTAATTTTGCATTGGAACTTGAACATTTTGTATTAAATATATTACTTTTTGTTAAATAATTGTTGATTTCAATAAAAACTTGCTACTTTTAGTTATCTTAACATGTGCAATATTGCACATGTTAGACAAACCTATGAAATATTTATAGATTGTTGTAATGCCATAAATAAATGTATGGCAGTGAAAAAAAGTAACGTTGTATTGATAATGTAAAAAGAAAAAATAATTTGAGACAAACAAATTTAAAAAAGAGAGCATCTATTTAAGTCGGAGAAAATACTAACTTTAGCTTTTGTCAAGTAAAAATGTTCTATCACCGATGCACCATCGGATATTATCAAAACTCTCCCCAATTCTATCAACTTTAATTAGGAGGCAAAGCATAGTACTCTTATCGTAGAGTGCACAAAAAACGGATATGTTTAAACTACTAATAACTAGGTTTTTTTTTGAACTAATTACTAGGGTTTTTTACTTTAAAAACCAAAGGTTAAAAAAAAAAAAAAAAAAACTCTAAATGAATGAACAACTCTTTGTGAGCGTAGATGCATCATAATATCATGGTCTTGACTAAGTCCAAATTGGCTGAATTAATATAAGAGAACAAGAGGAATAAACATTAAAAGCTATGAGGTTACAGCGATTAAGTCTCTTAACAGAAAACCAATTCCAATTAAACCAAGCTGACCCCAGAAGGCTACTATTGCGGCATGCTTGGCCACATATATAGAAGAATATTCTTGCAGCAGCCTATTAGCAGCTAATTCTGATGATGATGGTATTCGTCTATGGAATCTGGATCTTCAAGAAATAACGCTGGAAGAGGCCATGAGTAAGTCCAAATCAATGGAGAATAAACATTAAAAGCTGTATGAGGTTGCAGCTATTAAGTCTCTTAACGGAAAACTAACTCCAATTAACAAGCTGACCCCAGAAAGCTACCCACACATCAACCAATGGAAGGAATGCAGCCAAACCAGCTCAGCAAAAATGACAGATCAGAATGAAGTTCGCAAATATCTAGGAGCTGCAATAATTATCTTGGAGTTCATGTCTATTAGGCATGTTTGTCGTGCGAGGTTACGAGACAAAAAATAATTTGATCCAAAAAATAAATTACTCAGCGTTTGGTTGATTTTAAAATGTATTATGAAATCGAGAACACAGAGAAACTGAAAAAACTCATATTCATGAGAAATGCTAATTTGTGTCCTTAAAACATAAGTTAAGGATTCAAATATAGAAATCACATGATTGGAATTTAATACTCCCTTCGGTCCTATTTACAAGAAAAAGTTGACTTTTTAGATACATTGAATAATTTATGTATCTAGTCAAGAATCTAAACCAAATACTCTTGTAAATAAATTATTTAATGTATCTAAAAAATTAATTGTCTCTTGTAAATAGGATCGGAGGGAGTATTTCTCAATAAATATTTGTTCTTTATAAAAACCTTAACATGTGTCCTAAGAACACAAGTTAGCATCACCTTTGATTTATTTATCTAAGAGTAAAGTTAGCTACATATGTTATTTATATCTACTAGAGTTGTATCATTGAAATTTTTAATAGCACATAAATCCTCTAATTTAGTGGTCGAGGGATTTTTGTACAATTATGTTGCAAATTGGTGTTTAATTCTTTGTGGTGTGGATATGTTTGGGGTGATTGATGTTTGTCAATTTATTTTAGGGTTAATATGTCTTTACCCTCTGTAATTTAAGCGAGTTCCGGTTTACCCCTCTGTAAAAAAAAAAGTTTAGATTCCAACTCTGTAATTTAAGATTCTTTCGTTTTAGACCCTGAAGCCATCTGACTGGACAAAATGCTGACGTGGCATGCTGAGTGACGCGCTGACTGTATAATTAATTTTTTTTTAAAGGCACAAGTGGAATTTTTCCTATTTTTTTAAAATAAAAAATAATTTCAAAAATCTAAAAATTAATTTTTGAAAATAAAAAAATTAGAAAAAAAAGGAGAAAAAAAATTAAAAATCGAAAAAAGTCAGATTTTTTTTTCAAAAATTAAAAAAATTCAGATTTTTATTTTGAAAATTAAGTTCTCGAATTGTTTTTAAAAATCTTCCTAATTTCGAAAATAAATATGATTTTTTTTTTATTTTTTATCAAGTCCCAGAATTATTTTTAAAATTCTTCCAAATTTCGGAAAATAAAATATGAATTTTTTTTATTTTAATTTGGAAAAATAATTCATAGAAATTTAGGAATAAATTTTTGAATTCTTTTCTAAATTCTAACTTAATATATTTCCCATCAATGACATGAAAACCTATATGGTATTACCATTTTTATTCTCGAACTTAATAAATTTCGAAATTTTCGAAAAAATTATAGAAATTTTTTTTAAAAAAATCCGAATTAAATTAAAATTATAAATTTCGAAAAAAGTAAAATTATCTAATTTTTTTTATTTTCTAGAAAAAGTTAAAAATTCTGGAGTTAAAAAAGTTTTTTAAATTTTTTACTACCAAAAATAAAAATTCTGGATTTTTTTTTTAAATCTGAATATAATTTTTTTATAATTCAAATTAAAATATGAAATAAAATTTGAGAATTATATAATCTGAAAAAAAAATCGATTTTATTTTAATTTTCAAAATCTTAATTTCATATTTTTTTTTTGAAAATAAATCTGATTTCTTTTTTCCGAATTTTTTAAATTTTAAAAAAATTATTTTTTTTTCTTCTGATTTTTTCAATTTTGAAAAAAATAATCTTTTTTTTCTCTATTTTTAAAATTAATTTTCAGTTTTTTTATTTTTAAATTAATATAAATGAAAATTAAAAATTAAAAACAAAATTAATTATACCGTCAGCATGCCACATCATCCAAAAATGCTGACTCAGTGTGCCACGTCATCATGTTTGCACAGTCAGATGGCCTCAGGGTCTAAAATGAAAGAATCTTCAAATTACAAGGTCTATATCGAAAGAATCTTCAAATTACAGGGTTGAAATCTAAACTTTTTTTTTTACAGGGGGTAAACTGGAACTCGCTTAAATTACAAGGGGGTTAAACCTTTATTTTATTTGGTTGAGAAAAATCCGTTTTAATATAGCACAAAAATAATGCTTTATTAGCGCTTTTCTGAAAGCGCTATTGAAACAATGCAATTTAATAGCATTTTAAAAGTGCTATTATAGGGTGCTGACCTATAATAGTGGGGGCTTTCTTAGCGCTTCACAAGCTCTATTAAACGCTAAAATGAATGCTATTAAAGGGCGTATTTTGTAGTAGTGAGTGTTTAGCCGTGTATTATTAGCAGATCGTGTTTCCGAAGCTCTCTTGGCTGTATCTCAAAATCCTTGTTTGTTTGGTTCCAGTTTAATAGTTGATGCTCTTTGCATTGACTAAAGTTATCCGACAACTAGTTAGTGATATGGAGCGAGATCCTTAGGTGCCTCTTTTATTTGATCCTCGGGCTTTTTATTTGGTCAATGTGCTTGAAGTGTGCCCTTTCGTGGAGGTTAATTTTTTCTTCTTACGAGTTTTCTCCCTCGTTGCTGGAGATTTCGTCTTGGTTTGTCTAGGGTGGCTTTAAGTTGGTTTTAATGGTGTTTGAGATTATTTATTTCTCTAGGAGTTCTCTGCCATCTTTGTTGTTGTTTTGGGTGCTCTCAAGGGGTTCTGTCCTGTGCAAACCTTGATTTTGCCATGTATTTGTCATCTTTATAGCATATCTTATGCTTTGTGATGTTTTTTTTTATTATAATAAAATCTTCTTTTTGCCTCTTAAAAAAAAATGCTATTTATAGTACAAACAAAAGATCTGGTTTATTTAAGTACTCCCTTTGTCTCAAAATAATTGTTTCTTTAACATTTTTTCTATTTCTTAAAATAATTGTCATTTTAAAATATCAATGCAACATGTATTATCATTTTCCACCATTATACTCTTATTTATTGAATTTTATCCAAATTAATTATTCCACTAACTACAATAATAAGAGTATTTTGGTAAATGACGTTAATTTTACCATCGAAACTAGGGGTGTTCAAAACCGAACCAATCCAATATAAAAACTGCAAATCGAACCAACCCAAACCGAAACTGCAAAAAACCGCATTTTGTTTGGATGTATTTGGATAACTTTTTTACTCAACCGCATGGTTTGGTTTGGTTTGCGGTTTCCATTTTATCAACCGAACCAAACCAAACCAAACCGCAACATAAGAAAAACTCTAATTAAATCTATGTCACCTAGACCAATACTCATAGAAACTCAATGAAAACTTTTATAAAACGATATATTTTTTCTTTTGTTAAGTTTCTTCTTTACTTTTTATTTCAAAAATGTATTTATGTGCTCCTTGAACTTTTAGAGAATGATAAAATATTAGTATTTTACATTTCTTTCATAATAGAATTACTTTATGTCCACATTTTTAATTTGGTTTATGTTGTTCGGAGAAAACGAAAGTGTAATGTGGAATGAAATTAAAAATGTTGTCGAAAAATTGCTGGAAATTTGTTGTGTTTTACCTTTTTAACTCGATTTTAATGTTGAAAACAAAAAATTGTATCGTCTCGAAAAAATCGCACCAACCGATCCAACCCAAACCGCATTGGTTTGGTTTGGATTTTATTTTAAAAGTCATCGGAACCAAACCAAACCGCATGTTTTTTTATCTTGCGGTTCGGATGACTTTTAGCCTCAAAGCCAAACCAAACCGCACCTCGAACACCCCTAATCGAAATTAACACAATTAATCATTTTCTTGAAAATCGTGAACAAACCTTAAACGACTATTGTTTTGAGAGGGATGGACTAACAAGTAACTGGTTTTAACTTAGTTCTACTAAGGCTATTTTGTGCTCTATTCTTGATGAGCAGGCTTGTTGACTTGCTATATAAGGTGGAAGCTTATTGTGTGTAGAAACAATTGTATCCGTTAATAACCCCTCGCAAGATGAAGACCGATAAATATTAACCATATTCATCTTGGAAATCATATTAGAAAATGGCTCAAGAAGAAGGGATTTGGGGAAGAAATCAACCAATTGATTCAGAGAGCTAACAAGTTGAAACTGTATCACTCAAGCTTGGAATTTATCACGCACAATGTGACAATCTATCTTCAAATGGTTCGTTTGCTCATGGAAGACTGAGTTAGTAGCAATGCGCAAAGCACTTTGGTTATCACACTAAATAGCAAGAACCTTGGAAAAAGTCACATGAAGATCCCGTGGTAGACAAAGAATCCTCTGAATTTCACAAGTAGCAGATGCAAGTGCTCAAATTCAGCTTCACTCAAGTGGCGGAGCCAGAAATTTTATAGAGCATGGGCAAAATTGCACATTTCTTGCGGATAATTTTATAGACTTCCCATATAATGTTACTTCCTTCCTGCGGATAATTGCACATTTCCTGTGGATATACCTTTTCTACGGATCCTAAAATCCTAAGGAAACAATTACCCAAGAAGGTATTACATTTACCTGGAAACCTAAATCCTTGCAAAATCCGCAGGAAAAGCGAGAGATTCTAGTAATGGCTGGGTTTGCTACAAAGAAAGTAGAAGCTGAGCCTGGGTTAGTGCCCAGGCTAGCTGGGGGTGGCTCCGCCCCTCCTTCACTCGAAGATATGGACACAATACTTTGTTTTTTTAGTGCATCAAGAGATAAGAGTTGAACCTAAAAAGAAACACATGTCAGATAGTTAACGTCTAATATCAGGGCAACCTGCCTAATCAACTCCAAAGAACCCATAAGATGCATAATGGAAGAAATGAGAAAGAAAATTCGACCAGCTGTAGGGGGGTCAGACCCATGAGTGCCCCACCTGAATCTGTCCTTGGGTGGTTCAAGATTCAACAATTAAATTGTTCAATTCGATTTCAAAAAAACTTTTGTTTGAGATTTAACTTAGTCTCATAGTAAAAGAAAAGTTGAAAAGAATCATGATATGTTTCTAATTGCATTTCGTAAGTAATTCTATGTGAATGCTAATATGTCATAACGTATGTTATGTTCGTCCAATTCATATTTATTCAACTCATATTTAAGAAGGACGTGAGTTCAAACTCACTATCATGTGAGGCTTTTGTTGATGAATAATATATAAGTTTTGAGTCTTTTCTTGACGTCAAAGAACTCTCATCAAAGAACTCTCATGTTTCAACTCATCTAAACTTTAATATATAAATAAATCATAATATCTAAACTATAATGTAGCTTAGATTTCTAGCCTAATTTAGTTTGAGGTTGTTTAAGTTTTGGCGAAGCTTTGTGTCAAAAGAGGATTGCTATATAAAGTGAAAGATTTATTCACGAAGGTTTCGCGAATGCAAAATTGGCCAATCAAAATTTCTTATTCAACGGAATACATGGGGGTATGGCTGATAACACGGAAGTCAACACAATTGAGATGCAATCCAAACATGCCAATTTCTCTTCGGGAAAGATTCACTTGCTTAAATTCGCTATGAATAGTATTTTTCGTGTCAAAAACAATATTGTTGTAGCTTTTACCACATTTAATTTTCAAAAATCTCATCTATATATAATGTTGATACCAAATTTTGATATATAGCATTTTTTTTAAAGAAAAAAATCTGTCGTTGTAAATACTATTTTATCTGTAATATTTTCGCTTTTTTTTTTAGTCAAGTAGCCTAGCGGCTAGAGAAATTCACCTTAAAGGTGAATAAGTGGAGTGTTCGACGTTCGAACCCCAGCCTCTGCATAAATTATGCATTATCCCTTACCAAGTGAGTTAAGCTCATGGGGACGCCTTTCTTATTCATACATATACTTAAATTTTGAATAAATTGCATTAACTTTTAAAACTTCAACTATTTTTTTTATTGAACACAAATAAATGGACGCTAGTTTTTTGCGTGCTAATTCTTTGATTTTAGGAGAAAGGGTCCTGAGAATCTGAAGTTTGATCGAGAAGTAAATAAAGCATGACAAAAAATTGTTCCACATATGTACTATAATTTTTTGAAGAGGCAAAAATTGAATTATCTTAAAAAGAACAACCAAAGCAAAAGAAATGTTAAGATTAAAAAGATACACAAGTCATAAAAGAAAAGACGCCAAAATAAAATGGTGCATTCAACCCAACAAAATAATAATCAAAATCTTATGTCAAAAAAAAAAAAATCAAAATCTAATAGTAACCATACCTAAGTAACTAAACGGTTGAGTACTTCACTGATAGAAACCATATGTAGGATACATCCTTAGTTTATTTTTAACCCAAGACCTTTAAGTTCATAATCTTTTGGACGAAAAGCTTCATAAAATTTAAGTTTTTGGATTAAACTTAAAATATCCCCATTTTATAGAGACCGAAAACATATTTAACTCAAATATAATTTTACTGATTTTGAACGAAACCATGCTAGAACACACCATTAAGTTAATGCATCACCAAATAATTGATGGTAGAAGATTACCAAGAATTCTCCCCAATTGTATCTACCTTAAGTTGAATAGAATATAATAGATTTAACACAAAGATTACCGAAAATTCTCCCCAATTGTATCTACCTTAAGTTGAATAGAATATAATGTTAGATTTAACACAACTTCATATAACATTAGTCTTATCAATCACAGAAAGTAATTAATTAACATTCAAACACAACTTATTCTTAAATATCTCAAGTAAATTGAAATTCGTCTAAAAATAATAATATAATTTACAAATTAAAATTATGTTCTCTACGGAAGTGAAAAGGTGGTTTAGAACGTTGATTGGAACTATTTTGAGAGGCTGGGAAGAGAAACATAGGGATCACTCCTTCTCTAACTTGGTTGCTAGTTTAAGTAAATATTTTTCACTCTTATTTATAATTTTTTTCTTCATAATTTTGGATAAATTATACATACATTAATTGAAGCCATAAAAAATTTGTGGTCAAGAATTCAAAATGTTTATTTTTTGTTACCGAGTTAAAAATGTTAGTTATTATTATAAGCATATGGAAAATTAAAAAAAAAAAAATCTTCATCATATAACTGCCAATAATTTTTTTCATACAACAGTTTAAAATAAGGGAGCTTCTACGGTGTAGTCAGAAAACTGACTTTTTTGAAAAAGTTAATTTTGATTTTAATGTTTGATTCATTTTTAAATTGTTGATTACTGATTAATGATCAATAGTAATTCATCTAGTAATGC
>Ga0228710_1011294_pt1 | contig 11583 bp, 14 predicted proteins | sample MedpolnodulmetaG_FD_177995 | JGI IMG/M metagenome (GOLD analysis project Ga0228710, IMG submission 177995) | Root nodule microbial communities from Medicago polymorpha collected in Santa Monica, California, United States - pink nodules | ecosystem: Host-associated > Plants > Roots > Nodule... | reverse complement strand
GTTCTTTACTTCTATCCGCTGCACACGACTCTGAACTCACTCAGACTCTGAATTACTTCAGACTCTGAACCTGAGAACAGTTCTTCAACGTAAGGAACGAAAAAGTCTTTGAGAACACAATTCAACCTCCCCCTTCTTGTGTTTTTCTCACCTTCACAAATGTTTAGCATATCCAATTGACAATTTTAATACCTTATTATCATCAAAACTTAAGAGGTGATTTTGCAAAACACCCTTTGTTCCAACACATTCCTTGGAAGTGTAAGGGGTACAAGACTACTTCCGGATTGTGGAAGGAACCTATATAATTGCTTTGTGTCTTTCTCCTCTCTCTCTCTCTCTCTCTCTCTACATTATCCGCTGCATAAGACTCTGAACTCTATTCCAGATTCTGAACTCTATCAAACTCTGAACTCTATCAAACTCTGAACATTGGACTTTGTTTTTAAAAGAAGAAAAAGCTAACACAATTCAACCTCCTTCTTGTGTTTTTCTCACCTTCAGTTGGTATCAGGAGCCTCAGTTCTGTTTGTCTTAGCACTTAACAGTGTACCATAAAAAGATCTGAGAAAAACATGAAAACTGTTGAAGGTTCCAGATCTGGTCATAATGTTGTAGCTTATGATTATGTTATGTTAAGTCATTTGGTTCCAACAAACCTCCAATGTTTAATGGAGACCCTAAGACTTTGTCTTGGTGGAAAACCAAAATGTATAGTCACATTATGGGTTTAGATGAATAGCTATGGGATGTTCTTGAAGAAGGTGTTGGTGACTTGGTATTAGATGAAGAAGGAGCTGATATTGATAGAAAGAAACACACACTTGCTTAGAAGAAGATGTACAAGAAACATCATAAGAGCAGAGGCATTCTTGTTGCTGCTTTGCCTTATAAGGAGTACTTGAAAATGAGTGATAAATCTACTGCTAAAGCTATGTTTACTTCCTTGTGTGCAAACTATGAAAGTAATAAGAAAATCAGAGAAGCTAAAACAACTATGCTTGTTCATCAGTATGAGTTTTTCAAGATGAAAGATGATGAAAGCATTGAGGATATGTACTCAAGGTTTCATACTCTAGTCTCTAGACTTCAAATGCTGAAGAAAAGCTATGTAGCTTTTGATCATTTGAACAAGATTCTAAGAAGCTTACCAGCTAGATGGAGATCTAAAGTTACTTCTATTGAAGAAGCTAAATATCTAAACACTTTAAGTGTTGAAGATCTTATAAGCTCTCTCAAATGTCATGAGATTGGTCTAAATGAGCATGAATCTGCTAGAAAGCCAAAAACTATTGCTCTAACATCTAAAGGGAAGTCTTCAAAAGCTCTCAAAGCCAATGAGTCTGAAGAAAAATCTCCTAATTGAGGTTCTGATGAAGATCCAACTGTTGTTGAAAAAATGGCTACACTCTCCAACAAACTTTAGTATCTAGCTAGGAAGAACTAGAAATTCTTGAGCAGAAGCAGTGGTTACAAAAGCTCCAGGAAAGAAGATCAGAAAGGCTGCTTCAACTGCAGGAAACCTGGGCACTTCATTGCTGATTTTCCTGATCTTCAGAAAGAGAAATCAAAGGAGAAATCCAAGAAACCAACCTTTAAATCTAACAAGTTCAGAAGACAAATCAAGTTGAGTATGATGGCCACCTGGGAAGATTTGGATAGTGAGTCAGGGTGTGATAAAGATGAAGCTGAAGATGAAGAAAATGTAGCTGTGAGGTTAGTGGCTACAGTGGCTTCAGATGCTGAACCAGAAACAAACTCTGAGGATGAAAATGAGTTATATTCTAAAATTTCCAGAGATGAACTTATTGAATCTCTTAAAGAGCTTCTCACACACTTTGAACCCATAACCAATGAGTTGAAAGATTTAAAAGCAAAATATGTTGAATTATTAAATCAACAAGAAAAAGGCTCTATTGGATCTGAAAGAATCTAAAGAAGAACTTAAGAACTTTGACTTCATTTATAGAACTTATGAAAGCAAACTCAAGTATCTTTGTCAGAAACCGAAAGAGAAGTGTAAGGGAAAATCTTTAAGTAAACAAGATATTGCTCTTGAAGATTTCATCATATCATGTATTGACAGAAGCAAAGTGGCCTATATGATTTATAACATATATAAAAACAATGGTAATGAGATTGGCTTTTCACAAGGGAAACCTAATGAAATCAGTCTTAAATCATGTTGTGTGTGCATTAAGACTTCACATACTCTGAATGTGTGATCAAGTCAGAACCTGAAGCTTCTAGCTCTAAGACACTGAATGTTTGAAAGTCAAAGAACTCTAAGTCTAAGGTAACGACAAGCTCTGAATCTAAGACTCCAAAGATTCAGATTCTGAAGAGACCAGAACCTAAATCTTAGGTTCTGAAGAACTCAGAGTCTGTAGTCTTAAAGCGTAATTTTAGAGGAAGAAAACAATTGTTGCTTCATGGGATTCAAAACCAAAAGGTGTTAAACCTAAAGTATTGAATGAAAAGTAACCAGTCAAGCTCAAGCATAAGGCACAAAAGAAGAAGACTAAAACCTTCAGTACTAACCCTAAAGGACCCATAAAGATATGGGTACCTAAGTCTGCAATTCTTAATGCTGCAGATATGCCTAAGAGTGTTGAAACAAAATACGTTTAACAAACATTACCCTTAGAGTGGGGGAGATTGTTAAAACGAAAAATGTTTAACATATGTTACCCTTAGAGTTTTGATGATAACAAGGTATTAAAAATTGTCAATTGGATATGCTAATATTTGTTCAAGTGTACAGGACCATAGATAAAATTTTATATCCTAATAAGGTTCTGGAAGAACAAAAGAATCAACAAAAAGGAAGCTTGAAGCGTCTGAAGAAAAGTGCTCCTGAAGTACAAATTACTCCTGAAGTGATGACGTCATCAGAAGCGCCTCATCAGAAGAAAGATCACCAGAAACTGAAGTTCATCAGGAGATGAAAAATCTTAAAGATTAAAGAGCTGGGAATATGATTTGATCACGTCTAGGCATTGCAAAAGACTGAAAGACTATAACAACAGCCCTTGAGATGAAATTTGAAAGCATTGGATGCTTGTTCTATTAAGAGCGTTGACAAAAGACAATTGTATGAATTGTACAACCACTACCTCCACTACTCTGTCCGTTTCTCTGCAACAAGACAAGGATAACAGCTCTGCCTGCAGAAATGTTCCTTCATACAAGGAATGCATTTGAAATTGATCTTTCATAGGACAATAACCATATCAGGCAAAAGATCATTGGTGATTATCAACAAGCTTCAAACGACTCTTTTTGTGTGCTGGCAATTCTCCAATGTATCTTTCACACCACTATATAAAGGAGTGAAGACCTGCTAGTTGGAAAGACAATACAACAGACTTAAGCAATACACACGCATACAAAAGCTAGACTCTCAGAACAATTCAAAGTTAATACTCTGTTATTGTTTTGCATTTCAAAGTCACTTAGAATTTCGTAGCAAAGTCCATATTTTAGAAATTCTATAGTCTTAAGATTCTGTAATTGATTTGTATTGTGAACACCACTGATTTTATATCAAGTGTTCAAACTCAAACAATTTTCTGTGTAAATCTGTTTGATTGTAAGTCTCTTGCTTGTGTGCTTGAGCATTAGAAGTCTCTTGCAGTTGTGCTTGAGCATTGGAAGTCTCTTGCTTGTGTGATTGAGCATAGGAAATCTCTTGCTTGTGTGCTTGAGAAATTTGAAGTCTCATACTAGTTGTAGTATTGAGCAATTGTAATTTAAGATTAGATTTTAGTGAACTCTCCTTGGAAGTGCAAGGGGGACATGACTACTTCCGGTTTGTGGAAGGAACCTGTATAATTGCTTTGTGTCTTTCTTCTCTCTCTCTCTGTTTTTATCCGCTGCATCTTAGATTCTGATTATCACTTCAGAAGATGAACTTTATCTGCTTCTGAACAGTGACTTCAGTAGGAGTAATCGAAGAAAAAGCAAACACAATTCAACCCCCCCTTCTTGTGTTTTTCTCACCTTCAATTGGTATCAGAGCTTTGGTCTATTGTCTTAACACTTAACAGTGTAACAGAGAATGATCTGAGAAAAACATGTGTGTTGAAGAATCCACTTCTCGTTCTGGTGCTTCTCATTCTGGTGCAACTGTACCATATGATTATGGTTATGGTGATAAGAAAGCTGAATCTGGAAAAGTACCAAGATTTAATGGAGATCCTGAAGAATTTTCTTGGTGGAAAACCAACTTCTACAGTTATGTCATGGGTTTAGATGAAGAACTATGGGACATTCTAGAAGATGGTGTTGATGACTTAGTCCTTGATGAAGAATGAGCTGCTATTGATAGAAAGAAACACACCCCTGAACAGAAGAAACTCTACAAGAAGCATCACAAGATCAGAGGATCACTTGTCACTGTTATACCTAAAGCAGAATACATGAAGATGAGTGACAAGTCCACTGCAAAAGCTATGTTTGCTTCTCTCTGTGCAAATTATGAAGGTAGCAAGAAAGTCAAAGAAGCAAAAGATCTTATGCTTGTTCATCAGTATGAGTTGTTCAAGATGAAAGAGGATGAAAGTATTGAGCAAATGTACTCAAGATTTCAGACTCTAGTTTCTGGACTTCAAATACTGAAGAAAAGCTATGTAGCTTCTGATCATGTGAGCAAGTTACTAAGAAGCTTACCTGCAAGATGGAGACCTAAAGTGACTGCTATTAAGGAAGCTAAAGATTTAAACACTTTAAGCGTTGAAGATCTTGTCAGCTCTCTCAAAGTTCATGAGATAGGTATGAATGAGCATGAACCTGCGAAGAAGGTTAAATCTATTGCTCTGCTATCTAGAGGGCAGTCATCAAAAGCTTTGAAAGTTGCTGAATCTGAAGATGAATCACCTGATGGAGATTCTGATGAAGATCCTACTTAAAAGATGGCTATGCTCTCTAACAAGCTTGAGTATCTAGAAGGAAAGAATAAGAAGTTTCTGACTAAGAAGGGTGGTTATAAAAGCTCAAAGAAGGAAGATCAGAAGGGATGCTTCAATTGCAAGAAGACTGAACACTTCATTGCTGAATGCCCTGATCTTCAGAAGGAGAAATCAAAGGACAAGTCCAAGAAAGCGAGCTTTAGTACAAGGAAATTTAGGAAGCAGATCAAGAAAAGCTTATTGGCAACTTGGGAAGACTTAGATAGTGAATCTGGGTCTGAAAAGGAAGAAGCTGAAGAAGAAGCAAATGTAGTTGTGGGGTTAGTGGCTACAGGGACTTCAGAAGCAGAACCTGACTCAGATTCTGATGATGAAAACGAGGTATATGCTAAAATTCCCAAATAAGAGCTTGTTGAGTCACTTAAAGAACTTCTTACACACTTTGAAATCAGAACCAATGAGTTGATTGATTTAAAAGAAAAATATATTGTTTTGATAAAACAACAAGAATCAACTCTATTGGATCTGGAAGCTTCTGAAGAAGGACTTAGAGGATTTGACTTCATCTGTAGAACTTATGAAGAAAAACTCAAGTATCTAGTTCAGAAGCTACAAGAGAAGTGTAGTGGAAAGACTTTAAGTGAATATGAAATTGCTCTTGAAGATTTCATTATATTTGGTATTGTCAGAAGCAAGGTAGCTTCTATGATTTACAACATTTACAAGAACAATGGAAAAGGGATTGGATTTTCAGATGGTAAATCTAAGGAAATCAGTCTTAAAACATGTTGTGAATGCATCAAGGGAGGATTGAAAACCTTCTTTGTACCTGAAGGTGCTGAGCCTGAAACTATTGTTTAATTAGAACCTGAAGCTTCCAACTCTAAGGCTAAGATCACTTCAAAGCCAAAGAACTCTAAGCCTAAGGCAATTGTAAACTCTGAACCTGGAACTTTAAAGATCAAGATTCTGAAGAAAGCAGAACCTGTTCCTCAGAGTCTGCTGAAAACAGAGTCTGATATCTTGAAGTCAAAGGCTCAGAAGAACAAAACAATTGTTGCTTCTTGGAAACCAAAATGAAATGGTGTTAAACCTAAGGTATTAGTTAACCAGAAGCAGTCAAGCTCACAACACAAGGTACAAGAAGTGAAGAGTAAACCTTCCAGTACTAACCCAAAGGACGCATAAACCAATGGGTACCTAAATCTAAAATTGTCAATGCTGCAGATATGCCTAAGGGCAAAAGAAAAGCACAAGTCATGGTACCTGGATAGTGGATGTTCAAGGCACATGACAGGAGAGAAATCTATGTTCCTCACCCTTGCAATGAAGGAAGGAGGAAATGTGAAGTTTGGAGGCAACCAATTTGGCAAGATCATTGGTACAAGAACTATTGGTAACGCCTCTATCTCAATTAATAATGTGTGGCTAGTAGATGGTCTTAAACATAACCTATTGAGTATGAGTCAGTTTTGTGACAATGGTTATGATGTGTTGTTTGATAAGACCAGCTGCACAGTAGTTAACAAAATGATAACTCCATAATTTTTAAAGGAAAGAGGATGGAAAATGTCTACAAAATTAACTTCTCTGAACTGGTTGATCAGAAGGTAGTTTGCCTTTTATCAGTGAATGATAAGAAATGGGTATGGCACAAAAGGTTGGGACATGTTAACTAGAGGTTAATCTCTAAGCTTAGTATGTTACAACTTGTTAAGGGCCTACCTGATATTGATTATCATTCAGATGCACTCTATGGTGCATGCCAAAAAGGGAAGATTGTCAAAACATCTTTTAAAGCAAAAGACATTGTTTCCACCTCCAGACCTTTAGAATTACTCCATATTGATTTGTTTGGACCTGTTGCCACTGAATCTTTATATGGTAGTAAATATGGACTAGTCATTGTTGATGACTACAGCAGGTGGACTTGGGTTAAATTCCTGAGAAGTAAGGATTGTGCATATGATGTATTCAGTAGCTTCTGCACTCAAATCTAATCTGTAAAAGAAATGAAAATCTTAAAAGTTAGAAGTGATCATGGTGGAGAATTTGAAAATGAGCCATTTGAATATTTTTGTGAAAAACATGGAATCATCCATGAATTCTCTTCTCCTAGAACTCCACAACAAAATGGGGTTGTAGAGAGAAAGAATAGAACTTTACAAGAAATGGCAAGAACCATGATTCACAAAAACAATCTAGCTAAACATTTCTGGGCAGAAGCAGTGAATACAACATGTTATATCCAAAACAGAATCTATATCAGACCTATCTTGGAGAAAACAACATATGAACTCTTCCAAGGAAGAAGACCCAATATCTCTTACTTTCATCAATTTGGATGTATTTGTTACATTCTAAATACCAAGCTCTACCTAAAGAAATTTGATGCCAAGGCCCAAAGAGGAATCTTCTTAGGTTACTCTGAAAGGTCAAAGGCATACATAATGTATAATTTAGAGACACTCTGTGTTGAAGAATCAATGCACGTTAAATTTGATGATAAAGAGCATGGAAATGAAACTCCAAAGCAAGATGAAAGTTTCACAGATATAAAGGATTTTGAAGATACTCCAGAACCTGATCATATTGATGAATCTGAAATCAGTCTAGAAGTTGTTCCCACTCCAGAAGCTCAAGAGGAAGTTGCTTCTAATGTAGCACAAGATGGCTCCCAGCAAGGTGATCAATCCAAGAACACATTCAAGTACAAGTCTTTACATCCTTATGATCTAATCATTGGAAACAAAGAAAGTCCTAGAATAACAAGATCATATTTCAGACCAGAAGAGTCTATGATAGAACTGTTATCAGTGATTGAACCTACTACAGTTGATGAAGCACCTTCAGATGATGGATGGATATTAGCTATGTAAGAAGAGCTCAATCAATTTCAACGAAATGATATGTGGGATCTGTTACCCAAACCTCTACAAAAGGAGATTATTGGAACAAAATAGGTATTCAGAAATAAGCTGAATGAACAGGGTGAAGTAACCAGAAATAAAGCCAGACTTGTTGCTCAAGGCTACAGTCAACAAGAAGGCATTGATTACACTGAAACTTTTGCTCCAGTTGCAAGATTGGAAGCAATCACGTTACTTCTATCCTATGCAGTGAATCATGGCATAATATTATATCAAATGGGTGTCAAGAGTGCATTTCTTAATGGAGTCATAGAAGAAGAAGTGTTTGTCAAGCAACCTCCTGGTTTTGGGGATCTTAAGCATCCTGACCATGTTTTTAAACTTAAGAAATCATTATATGGCTTGAAATCAGGTTGACACAACACTCTTCAGAAAGATATTCTTGTTGTGCAAATATATGTTGATGATATAATATTTGGTTCTACTAATGCATCTCTTTGCAAGGAATTTTCTAAGTTAATGCAGGATGAATTTGAAATGAGCATGATGGGAGAATTGAAGTTCTTCCTTGGAATTCAAGTAAATCAATTCAAAGATGGAGTATATGTTCATCAAACAAAGTATACAAAGGAGCTTCTGAAGAAGTTCAAGTCAGAAGATTGTAAAGTGATGAACACTCCAATGTATCCAACCTGCATCTTAAGCAAAGAAGATATTGGAACAAAGGTAGACCAGAAGTTGTATAGAGGTATGATTGGTTCTCTGTTATACCTCACTACATCTAGGCCAAATATTTTGTTTAGTGTATGCTTGTGTGCAAGATTCCAATCAGATCCTAGAGAATCTCAATTAACTGCTGTTAAGAGAATCTTCAGGTATCTGAAAGGAACAAAAAATCTTGGACTCTTTTTGTGTAATATCAATTCTCCAATGTATCTTTCACACCACTATATAAAGGAGTGAAGACCTGCTAGTTGGAAAGACAATACAACAGACTTAAGCAATACACACGCATACAAAAGCTAGACTCTCAGAACAATTCAAAGTTCATACTCTGTTATTGTTTTGCATTTCAAAGTCACTTAGAATTTATTAGCAAAGTCCACATTTTAGAAATTCTATAGTCTTAAAAGTCTGTAATTGATTTGTATTGTGAACACCACTGATTGTATATCAAGTGTTCAAACACAAACAATTTTCTGTGTAAATCTGTTTGATTGTAAGTCTCTTGCTTGTGTGCTTGAGCATTAGAAGTCTCCTGCAGTTGTGCTTGAGCATTGGATGTCTCTTGCTTGTGTGCTTGAGTAATTTGAAGTCTCATACTAGTTGTAGTATTGAGCAATTGTAATTTGAGATTACATTTTAGTGAACTCTCCTTGGAAGTGCAAGGGGGACAGGACTACTTTCGGTTTGTGGAAGGAACCTGTATAATTGCTTTGTGTCTTTCTTCTCTCTCTCTCTCTCTCTGTTTTTTTTCGTTGGTACTTGGACAGTGGCTGCTCATGACACATGACAAAAGAAAGGTCTATGTTCCTAACCCTATCAATGAAAGGGGGATAAACTGTGGGGTTTGGTGGAAATCAGAATGGCAACATCATTGACATAGATGTTGGTCTATATGGCTAATACGTTACCAACCTAGAGGGGGTTGAATAGCTTTTTGAAAAGTTTTTCCAGAGTTTTAGTAAAAAACGATTTTAACAAAATTAACTATTGGAATCGTGGACTAACAATCACAATAATGAACAAAAGAGCTAAAATATATGGAACAAGATTTAATATTAGAATTGAGAGATTCACGATTCAAATCTTATTATACAATCAAACTCTTAATAATCCTTGAACAATATTCCAAACAATTGGACAATTTCAAATCAAGCCTATATGAACAAAATACTATGGTATCAAATTAAAGTACAATACAAGTTAAATTGAATAATTGAATAGATGTTGCAATCAATTGATCTAAGCAAAGTGTTTAAACCTAATTCAACGAATTAAACAATTTTCAATGAAAACTACTTAGATCAACACAAGCAATTAACCTAACAATTATTCAATTAATCACATGCAATAGCAAAAAGTAAAAAGGAAAAGGAAGAGAGATAACACCGATATTTTTATTGTAGTTCGCTCTTTCTCGTCCTCGCTAGAGCTACGTCTACTCTTCTTGATGAATTACACCTTTACCAAGGTCATTCACTAAGTAAAAAATGTTGATTACAATGTGTTTACAAGAGTTCCTTAAAATTAATCCTAATTCTTCAACCCCATATGCAAACACTCCCCCAAACTCCAAGTAACCCTTGAATATGGTGCTCCTTGAATCTTCGGATCCTTGATTACCCGTGCACCCCTTCGAACTCTTTACTCAAGCCCTTGATGCTACGTCTGGTAAACGAACCCCCTTCGACTTCAAGAACGGTTAGAAAGACCCCCAAGACCTTTGGAGGTGGAATGAGATTATTCACTTCACTTTGAAGCCTTGATTAAGCCCAATAAATATTCTTGAGAGAACCAACTTAGAATCCCTACTAGCACCCTAACAAATCAATGTGATTCAATGTACAAAGTGATTCTAATAAAAATTGTTTAATCTTGAAGAATTTATGTGCAATGAGTTTTTGAGACCTAGAGAGAATAGTTGCAAATGATTCAATAGAATGGGAGTTGTGAGGAGGAAACTATATATAGTATGGGGTGATAGGAGTAAAATTTCGCACAAAAACAACTAAGTGAATCGATTCACTAAATAATTGAATCAATTCAGAGAATATCAAGAAAAGGAGAGATTGGGGAAAAGGTTATGAATCGATTCATAGTTTGTATGAATCGACTCGGAGAGAGTGAGATAGTTTAATGATGCGACTCAAGAGTGATTGAAACGATTCAAACATAAATCGATTCATAAACAACTTGAATCGATTCACAACAAGTCAGAGACTTAAGTGAGATGATTCAGATAGTGAGTGAATCAATTTATGCAGAGAAACAGACAGACACAATGTACACATGCCAATTTCTACAATAGGGTACTTTAACAAAACTAAAGTAAAAACACAATATAGCTATAGGCTTCAATCGCCCCCTTTTTGATGATGTCAAAACACCATGTTCATGATTATTTGCACTTAGCATATAGGATATACAAGCGACAAATATTGGTGTTGCTAACCAAATATGGTATCAATATGTAACAAATAGAAAATAGGTGCAGATGCAATGCAATAGTAAACATAGTCATAAGCATAGACAAACATGACATAACATATAACAAACATAAACTATAATAGACTATCAATAGTAAACATAGTCATAAGCATAGACAAACATAACATAACAAACATAACGTAGTCATGTAAACATAAGATGCATCAACATATTTTCTCCCCCTTTGACAACCTCAAAAAGGGAGTATGCATGAGAAAAAATAGGCCATTACTAAGCATCTAGATCATTCGGGTTAGTGGTTCCATCAATTTCATCTTGGTCAGGGCAAAGGGAAGCAAAGAAGGCATCGGTTGTGCATCCAAGATCTTCCCATTTTTGAACTGATTGCCGCATCTCTTGAATCTGAGCCTCCTGAGTGTTAAACCTTTTGTTCACTTTCTTCTTACCCTGGATTTTGGTAAACTACTAAACTGATTTAAAACAAAGGCGAGCGAGATCAACTAGCAAATCTTAAGACATTTTGTGCTTGATTGTTTTCCAGAAAACCGTGATTGTTCTTGTTACTAAGTAGCGAACTATGAATATTGAAGGTGAGAAAAACCACAAGAGGGGGGGGGGGGGGGGGGGGATTG
>Ga0228710_1011293_pt1 | contig 11584 bp, 6 predicted proteins | sample MedpolnodulmetaG_FD_177995 | JGI IMG/M metagenome (GOLD analysis project Ga0228710, IMG submission 177995) | Root nodule microbial communities from Medicago polymorpha collected in Santa Monica, California, United States - pink nodules | ecosystem: Host-associated > Plants > Roots > Nodule... | reverse complement strand
TAGAATTTTTTTTTTTTTTTGTGGTGATCGGAGTTTGAACCCTGGACCTTGCATATATTATATTTTTTCAAAAAAGAAAAATTTATTATAATATAAGGATCTCTCCCAAAAAAAATGTTTAATTTTTTACCAAAACATGAATTAAATATGAATTTATATATTTTTGATGGTAAAAAATTCATATTTAATTTATGTTTTGTTAAAGAATTCTATTTTTTTTAGAGTGATTTTTACAATATTCTATAAATTTATGCTCTATTTCATTAAAAAAATACAAAAATTTACATAAAAATAGGGACCAAAAACGTTGGTTGAAAATTTTACAGGGACTAAAAGTTGAAGGAAAATTTAGAGGAACTAAAATAAAAAGTTGATATATTTATAGGGACCAAAAACATATTTAACCCTTAATTTAATTCAAAATAAATTCTCCCCGTGCTCCGCACGAGTATAAACACTAGTTAAATAAAAGAAAGTGAAATGTTATTTTACCAAATTATCATAATCAACTATTGGTTTGTTTTTCATTAAAGATAAAATAATACTTTGAAAATAGTGTATATAATGTTAATTCAATGGTACAATTGAAAAGAAAAAGTTATTATTGCATTAGAAACTGAAAATAACATTCATTTTAAACCAAGTTTTTTGACTAAAACGATACTTATTTTGAAACGGATAGAGTAGTTTATTGGCCTTACCAAATAGCTAGAGCCATAATATTTATAATTGATTGACGAAAAAAGATGCAAAATAAATAAGGGTATGTTAGTAAAAAATAAATAATGTAATTGAAAATATCAAAAGAGTCTTATAAAAAAGGACAAAAAAAATTCATAAAAAGTCTTTATAATTAAGGACGGTTGTCAATTTACTCCCTTCGTCCATGCATGTAAACCCCCTTTGCATTTTTCACATTTCTTAAAAAAAGTTGTTAGTGCAATTAATTTGTTTATTTTGTGTGTTAATATTACCAAATTGTCATTTGTTTTGTTTGTATGTGTATTAAATTTGACTTTTCACATTTCAAAACAAGTTAATAGTATTAAGGGTAAATTGCATTCACCTCCCCTAAGGTTTGTTAAAATGCCACATACATCCCCTTTATTTTATAAACCAACACTAATCTCCCTTGTTTAATTTTACATCCATTCAAAGATAACTCTGTTAGACTTTATACGATGAAAACAAAATTTAATTTGTCTTTACAAAATTTAAAGATAACTCTGTTAGACTCCAAACTTCCACCGCAAAGCTTCTACAAATATGTTGTTTCGAAATTGGATAGCGTATGCGGTCTCTTGTAGACATGGCAACGGGGCGGATCGGGGGAGGATTTAAGCATCCCCGTCCTAGCCCCCGCTTCCATGCACCCACCCTGGCCCCCGTCCCCAAACTATATCGGGGGTAAAAATTGAACACCCAACCCCGCCTCCAATAGGAACGGGTCTCCCGGCCCCGCCCCGCCCCCACCCGCGAAAACTCTATTTTTTATAAAATATTTAAGAAATGCATATTTTTTCATTTTTTTCATAGCAACAAAAAACATTAATTATATTAATAATTAAATATTTCATAAACTTTTTTCAAAAGAGCAAAATAATTATAATAAATATGTTTCTAAAGAGTAATAATATATTAAAATAGGTTAGTGCTTATAGAAATAAGATTAAAAAATTTAATAAAGTATATTTCAAAGAGCGGGTGCGGGGCGGGGGTGGGTGCAGGGCAGGTGTAAGCATCCCCCACCCCCGCCCCCGTCCCCGTACTAAAAATCAAAATTTCCCCCACACCCGCACCCAATTAAATCGGCTTTTTTCCGTTAAATTCGGGGCGGGGGCGGCTGAGTCCGACGGAGACGGGTTTGTTGCCATGTCTAGTCTCTTGAAATCTGAGCATATCCAAGAACAAATTCATATTCATATTTAATTGTGTTGTGAGCACTTATGAATTAGGGTATGTTTAAAAGAATTAATAATAAATGTATCTGGTACTCCCTCCGTCTCTAAATAATAGTTGTTTAAAGTTTGTGTATGATTATTAAGAAAATGATTAATTGTGTTGATTTTGATGGTAAAATTAGTATCATTTACTAAAACACCCTTATTAATTGTAGTTAGTGGAGTAGTTAAGTTGGATGAAATTCAATAAATGATGGTATAATAAAGGAAAAAATAATAAATGTTGCTTTGGTATTCTAAAATGACAATTATTTTGAGAAAAAAAATGGTAAAAAGACAATTATTGTGAGACAGAGGGAATAATTTAAAACATATATATATATTTAGAGACAAATTTCTAATAAAAATGTATTGAGACGAAAGGACCAACTTTTATACATGAAGTTCCAAAAAAAAAACCTCACGAATTAGAGTCTAGTTTCATTAAAAAATGACACACTTCGGTCACGTTCCTTCCCAATTTTGAGCGGAAACATATTTGGGTGCCCACGAAAATAATTTTTCCTTACCTCATCATATGTGATCCAAAAATCTTTCCTGACCTCATCATATATGATCCAAAAGATCAAAAAAGAAAAGCTGGTGGCCGAATTCAATGGCTTTTAAAACGGGAGACAAAGGTGATTATTGTGCATTTATACCTAGGACCCTCTTATCAGTCTATCCCACGTTTAAATAAAATTGTTGTTCACACTTAGTATAGAGCTAAAAAAAAAAAAATAAGGAAAATATTGAAATACCCCTTTGTCAGTTAACTATCGTGGAAATTAGCCGGCGGTTGTTAAGCATCGCGGAATTTTGACAGTTAAATTAAATTCAAATTAATTTGTTCTTCCTCTCATTTTCTCCATAACAAATAATCAATGAAATTAAATACAAATTAAGTATAACAAAATCAAATACGATTTTTTGCATATTTGAAATTAATTTGCATTTAATTTCACTTTGAAAAAAATGATTTTTTGAAATAACATAATTAAGTATAACAAAAGTTTGTCTTTTTCGCTAATAATTTGAGACAAAAATATGGGTTTTTTTTTTTAAATTGCAACGGTTGCCATTGAAACCTCGGTTGTTAACTGTTGTCGGTTCACATCATCGGTAGTTAACCAACGAAGGGTCATTTTTGTCATTTACGGGTGTGTTTTAACCTTATTTAAAGTATGAACAGCAATTTTCACATTTGAATTTGAGCTCTTCTGAATTGATTGATCTAATAAAATGGGTCCATGAAGTTGGGAAATTGCTCTTCTCTCATCGAGAATTGCTCACTCCCAACCAGACTTTTCAAAATACCCTATCGTGACTTAATTCATGTAGTTGTTAAACTCAGTGTGACTTCAGTCATGCTCGGTTTGAATGTGAGTTAATTCACGTTGGATTTTGTTATAAAAAATAACAGAACCATAGGAATTTCCAAAACTCCTATTGCATTGACTTTTTTTTTATTGAATTGTTATATTTTTTTGAATAAATTGTCACATATTTAGGTTTTTATGATTTTTTGATTTGATTGAATTGTTAGATGTCTATTAGAGTAGAAAATGTTGATTGGAGTGGAATTGATTGAAATGTGGTAGAAATTGTTAGATGTTTGAAATTGTCAAATTATGGTAGAATTTTTAGGATTAGAGTAGGTTTGACCATTGATTTTCACATTGTGTAGATATGTCTCAGAAACAAGGTGATGCTTAATTGAAAAAGGAGGGTGAGAAAAAGAAAGCAAAAATCAGTGTGACATGGCACGACATCAAATGCCTGGATCTGTAAAAAAAAAAAACAATTCGAAGGTGACGGTGTACAATCAGCATAGGCTGAGGATGAGCGGAATGACATGTTATTTTGGTCCACAAACAAAAGCAGATTATTTTGAAAATTATGAACGATGTTTTTTTATGAAATTTTGATTTTGATTAAAACTGAAGAAAAAAAAATGTTTGCTGCTTTCAAGTTATAAAAAAAAATCAAACTAACCATGATTATCTATTTCAACGACACCGACAATAATACAATATAACAAAAACAAATCTATATTCTTTTTTTAATGACACTAACCAAAATCTTTATTATAGAAAAAGTTGTTTAAGGGTATAATTGGAATCATGATAAAAAAGTAAGTATAAATATACTCATCTAGTTTGTTACGTTTTTTAAATGATAAAGGAAATATATATATATATATCATGTTTGTTACATTTGTTTTAATATTTAAATTTATTCTTATTTACTATTTTTTACACGTGTTATTTATATTGAAAATTGAAGGTATTTTTGGAAAGAAAAATTCAACCCAAAAGTGCTGAAAGGGGTAGTTTTCTTTATATATAGCATAGATATATGACTTTTCCTTTAAAGAAAAAAAAAACTAAATATATGGCTTATATGCGGTGGTGAAAGCACCAACAATTTATGAGGTTATTATTGTACCGTATTTTATATAAATATATGTCTACGGTTTTTTTTTTAGGGAAAATATATGTCTAGAGTTAATCAACAACTTATTTTATCTTTAATTTAGTTTTATTCTGATATTTTTTCTTGTATCTATTTCTGTCAAGTGAATCATATCTCAGGATGAAAAAGTTGAAACCCATGTTTGATACTCCAACTTTAAGAGGACGATTAATGTTTTTTAATTTATTGATATGAAATATGTTGGCGAAAATTTGTAATGTTGCACTTTTATTGAATTTCATTTTTGTTGTATTGTGAAGGTAATGTAAAATTCTTGTGTAATTTAGTTCAATTATGAATGATTATCAGGGTCGTTCCTATGAATCTGGAGGCTCGGTTCTGTAAATGAAAAGAGACTCGTAATTTTTTTTTAAAGAACAATGTTCTTTTTAAATTTTTTAAAAGATAAATACAAGGTGTCGTATATATGCGGTACACCCAAAAGTGAAAATCACTACCGTATGCATGAGGAATCTCAAACCACTCTCCCAAAAAAACATCCACCTAACACTTAGTAGTATTATTGGGTTATAAATTTTTTGTTGAGGCTCATACCTTAAGGAGGCCCAGCTTCATTGAGATTTTTGCACACTCCAAGGTCCGACTCTGATGATATGTAATGATATGGCTTATGATTGAGTTTTAATTTGTCGTCTAACCAGTTGTATCTTGATGCAAATTGTGTTTATAAATTACAGGTCATTTGTGTCTTTTTTTGAGGGAAGGTCATTTGTGTCCTTGTATAGAGGTAATAAATACTACCTGCAGCATATCAGAACTCAACGGTAATTGCTGGTGGAAGCGAGCGGGGTATCAATGAACAATTTCTTAAGGTAAAAGAGTAATTACTCTGCCAAAAAAAAAGAAAGAGTAATTTTCTCTTGTTATTATCCCCTTCACATGTGGTCCTCCTTTTCACCTCAGAGCCGTACCCTTCACTGATAAGATTCGTTAGATAAAGGTGTACGTGAGTGCATGGAAAAAACTACAGCACTATCACTGAGTCCATAATATATAATCCGCATTTTGATTCATAATTTCGTAACTTTGCAAGATCAATATCCCTCAACTATTAGTGTATTGAATGAATGATGGCATCCAAAACTATTAAAGAAAATATTTTGGAGCTACAGAGGTACATAGATTCAGAGCATACACCCCAAAGTTCACGACCAAAGATACAAAGGGTGCCACAGTATCTCAGAAATAGAACAAAATTTGAGGAACATTACACCCCCAAGTTGGTGTCAATAGGTCCTATCCATCATGGCAAAACAGATCTAAAGTTAGGAGAGAAGTACAAGCTTATGTGGGCAGCAGAATACATAAAAAACACTAGAAGCCTTCAGAAGAATCTGCACAAAAAGATTGCTGAAAATTTTTATGAACTGATGGATCATTTTAGCGACGATGTTTCAATTTCAACCAGCGAGTCTCTTGAAGGCTATAATACCCTTAAAGAAAAGTTGTCGTGGATGTTGTTCGTGGATGGATGTTCTTTGCTCCATATCTTGGAGAAAGCCGATCTTGATAAACCAGGGGACATGAATATTAAGCGTGATCAAGTTGCTATTGTGATGGTGGATGTGCTTTTGTTGGAGAATCAACTGCCTTATGAAGTACTCAAGCTATTGTGGAAAGATGACGAGAGTGAATTGATAAAAAGCATGAGGAAATTCCTCAACCGTTGTTATTGGGACACACCAGATGAGTCAAGGTCAGAGAAGGAGAAGGATGTGGTTCCAAACATAAGAGGAGAAGGGGAGCATAGTGTATCAATAACAAATGAGTCACAGTCAAAGACACCCTTTCATCTTCTTGATCTTCTGCATAAACTCAACCGCACTACATCCAAGTCCAAGGTACAATACAATTAACAATAAAAAGTACTAGAAAAGATTGAAAAAATTTAGATTACTAAATTTTGTCTCTAACACTTAAGGGCAGAATTTGATACAGTGATTATCATAAGTATTTCAACATTTTATTTGTTTTTTATTAGAAAATTTGTGCATTCAATAAATTTGAAATTAAAATATTTATAAAATAATTTCTTAATTTTGAATCCTAAGCTCCAGGTGTCACTCGGAGATTACACCTTCTTTTTAAAATATTTTTTCTTTACAAAAGTGATTTTTATTATTCGACAAAGGAAGTATAATTTTAATTTATTATTATTATTATTATAAGTAAGATGATCCAATCCATTTCTGATTAAACATAGATTAAAATCAATGAAGCTAAAAGCAGAAAATGGAGTCAGAAGAAGAATGAGTTCAAGCCGATTACATACAGGGGCATAGAAGATCTAAGAGCAGTAGGAATAAGACTTAAGGCAAGCTTTACATCAAAGCCAACAGACATAGTTTTCTCTGAAGGATGGTTTACTGCAAGACTGACTATTCCTATGATCTCAGTGGACAACTTTATAGCCGCTACTTTACTCAACCTGATAGCATATGAGATGTGTCCCGATTTTGACAATGACTATGGGATTTGTTCTTATGTAGCTCTCATGGACTCGCTCATCGACCATGCTGAAGATGTGAAAGTACTGAGATCAAAAGGTATTTTGTGCACCTTTTGGAGTGATGAGGAAGTTGCCAGACTTTTCAATATCATAGGTACTGACTTGGTACCTAACTTAGATATATATTTTGAAGTCCAACTGAAATTACGTGAGCATTACTTTAACAAATACAAGACATGGATAGCGCTGGGTTATCGCACTTACTTCAACAATCCTTGGACGGTTATTGCATTCCTTGCTGCATTTATCGCCCTTGCTCTTACTTTCATTCAAACATTGTTTACGGTTCACCCAGCTTGCAAATGAAGGTGGTTCGTTATTACAATGTTGTTTTCGTTATGGCACTCATCACTTCTCTGGATTCTTAATAGGTTGAATTTTTTTAATGAATAAATTTTAGGTTAAGTTTTCATTGACGTCTTGACTATATGAGTATGTATTTCAAAGATAAAGAATGTATTTCTCTTTGTGCCGTGTGTTTGAACTAAAACATGAATAAATTAATATTCTCATTGATGATATACGTGTTACTCTATTGGTGCGATTATGTTAATTTTATTTAGACTAACGAGAAGATGGTCTCTTTTTATTGCGCTAACATTTGAAAATTCTGAACGGTGTTTTTTTTATGAAATTTTAATTTTGATTAAAAGTAAAAATATAAATGTTTTTTGTTTTCAAATTATAATAAATCAAACTAACCATGATTGTCTATTTCAATAAAACCAACAATATAAAAAAAATCTAAATTCTTTTTTTTAATGACACCAACAACAACAGTCTTTATTATAAAAAAAATGTTGTTTAAGGGTATTAGGATAATGAAAATGTAATTATATATACAATCATCTAGTTTGTTACATTTTTTAAATGATATAGAAAAAAAACTGGACATTTGTGTTTGTTACACTTTTATTTTAATTTTTAAATTTATTTTTATCTATTTATTACATGTGTTATTTGTATTAAAAATCAATGGCAGTTTCGAAAAGAGAAAAAGTTATCTCAAAAGAGCTTAAAGGGGTAGTTTCTTTATATATAGTATAGATGAGTTATTTAATATTGTGTTCATAGACATCACAATAAATGAATAGACCAAATGAGTTAATAAAACAAGTATCTATTTTATAGGGTTTTTTCTAGATTACCCTCTCTTGTTTAGGGAAAGGATTGTCTCCCATGAATTCTCCTCCAGTTTTCTCCTGTGAGTTAATCCCAACCATTCATTTTTTTTAATAACAAATCAATGGCCATTAATTAAAAGAATTAAATCATATGGTTTTGTCTTTTTCCTTTCATTCTTCCTCACTCACAACTCTCACAAACCAAGCTCAACCCATCAGGTTCCAATTGTTGTGTGGTGTTTCATCCCATAAATTAAATGAAAACTATCAGTTCCAATAGAAATAGAAATGTATATACTATCTATACTACCAAATTGATTTTCCAATCAAATGTGTAATGTTCCAATTGTTGCTGGAAAATTAAACTAAAATGAAAAGGAAGAATTAGAAGTAGAAGTATGAATAGATAGTGGAAATCAATTTTCCTAAAACCTAAGTCAATTTTCGAGTTCTCTCTCTTAATCACGAAAAGAATCAAACCCATAAATTGATTTTTTTTAAAAGGTTGATGAGTTTTGTCTTTTAATTTGATGAAGAAAGGATGGAAAATAGAGAAGGAATGGAAAACATTACGGTTGCTCCACCGCTGTTATTGTTGAAATTGGTTTATGAGTGAGTGAGGAAGGAAGGAAGGAAAAAAACAAATTCCATTTAATTCCTTTTATTAACAGCCATTGATCTGACATTAAGAGAAATGAATGGCTGAGATTACCCCACAGGAGAAAACAGGAGGAAAAGTGACAAGAGGCGATCCTTTCCCTCTTGTTTAGGGGGTATTTACCCCCTCATGATATCAACCAATCAAAATGTAATATACATTGGCAACATTAAATGTTAAATAAATGAGTCAATTTTTTCTAAAAAAAATCAGTTTTAATGATAAGGTAACTTTTAATTATTTTAATTTTTATTTAATTATAGACAAGATTACATTAGAGGTCCTTTATCTTATTTATTTGTAACACTTTGGTCCTTTATCTTTATTTTTTTCCGTTTAAGTCTTTTATCTCTCATAAAAGCACATATACATCCTTTTTCTCATTTTTTTATTAAAAAAAAACATAATTTTATTTTTTTTTAAATATATTTTTATTAAAAATGAAAAAAAATCCAGAAATATGATGAAGATGTTCATCATCTTCATCTTCTTCCTTTGAATCTTCATCATCTTCATTGAATTAAAAAAAATTCTACACAAATATATATTATTATTATTATTATTATTATTATTATTTTATTATTATTAATATTATTATTATTTTCTACCTCAATATTCAAACACGGCATAAAAATAACCCCAAAATTGAGAGCAGTTTTGCACATCAATTTTGTTGTTTCCAGAACAATCTTAACTTTGGTAAAGCCTAACCCTTCCGCCAGTGACTAAGCCTCCACCATCCCTCTTGCAACATTTGTGAAATTAAGGTTTTAATTTTTGTGTTTAAAAGAAGATTTGAGATAAATATAACATTAATTCACGATATTTGGAGATATATTTTAGTAGAATTTTTTTATATTTAAAGATGATGAAGATTCAAAGGAAGAAGATGAAGATGATGAACATCTTCATCATATTTCTGAATTTTATTTCATTTTTAATAAAAATATATCTTTAAAAATAAAATTATGTATTTACTAATAAAAAATGAGAAAAAAGATGTATATGTGCTTTTAAGAGAGATAAACGACTTAAACGGAAAAAAAATAAGATAAAGGACCAATGTGTTACAATTAAATAAGATAAAGGACCCCTAATGTAATATTGCCTTAATTATACTTATGTGTTCAATCTTAATTAATTTACACTACAGGACTGGCTTAAAACAATTAAAATTTCACATCAAATTTCTTTCATCTGAATGTACTTAAATTTATTAGTTACATTCATAAAATTTCTTCTTCCCATTTTGATTGTTCAATTTTGTCGTTCGAAACTGCCTCATTTTTCAATTTTCGTGAGAATCGTCGTCGTTTGTTTGATTCCAAATATCGTGAGAATTGTTGTTATTTTCAAAACCACGTTAGGTATGGTGACTTGATTTTTCTTTTTAATTTAATTTTTCTTGATTCTGAGGTAGTTAATTATAACAATTGAGTAAGTCATCTGTTGTACTTTGAGGACTGCTAGCAGGTGTTGCCGCTGTGATTTGTGGGAGTTTGCTAGCATTTTTTTTCGGTTGCTGCTGAAATGGTTATGTCATGAGGCTTTTGTTCTTTTGTTTGGACTTAAAGGCGTTGGCTGATAGTGAGGCAGGTCTATGCGTGTTAGCAGATTTTATTAGATTGGCTGCTTAAATAAAAAAAATAAGTCACGATACCTGACACGGTTCTAGAAACAACAACAATTTTCATTATAATTGGAAACTGCGGCAGTTTGGAACGACAAAATTAAACAATCAAAATGGGAAGAAGAATGAAAAAGAAACAAGAATTGATCAATAGGGAGGAATAAAGAAGAAGAAATTTGAATGAAGGAGATGTTTTTGTTCTCACGTTCGGGGTTCTAGAATGGAAGAAATTTTATGAATGTAAGTGATGAATTTAAGGACATCCAGATAAAAGAAATTTGCTGTAAAATTTTATTTGTTATAAGTCTTGTAGTGTAAATTAATTAAGATTGAACACCTTAAATAAAATTAAAAGTATTAAAAGTTACCTTATGATTAAGATTAACTCTTTTATTTTTAAAAAAAAATGACTCATTTATTTGACATTTAATGTTGCCTATGTATATTATATTTTGATTGGTTGATATCATGAGAGGGTAATTACCCCTTAAAGATGCGAGGGTAACGTAGGCCTGACCATATTATAGGGTATTCATAGACATGACAACGCCCAAAGTATTCGTTTATGAAATAACAAAATTCATCTCAAATCTAATCACTAGCTATGAAAATGACAGACTTGATGAATAATTTCTTAATGGCCTTGATTTTTTTTCCATATAAATATACAAACTTTTCGATTTATTCCCTCTAAAAAAATTGCTTTAACTTTTAATCCTTATAAAATTTTCAATCATTACTTTTAGTCTCTATTTTTAAATCAACTCATGTGTAGCCTTTGTATTTTTTTAATAAAATTGTGTAGAATATTGTAAAAACTTATCCTAATTTTTTTTAATTTTCTTTAACAAAATGTAAATTTTTAACCGTTAAAAATATAAAAATCACATTTAATTCATCTATTAAAAAATTCTTATTTTTTTTGGTGAGATTCTTATAATATTATAAACTATTATACAAAATTTTGTTCAAAAATATAAATACTACATGAGTTTATTTAAAAGGATGGATCAAAAGTGAAGATGAAAATTTTTTAAGGGACTGTTATAGTTTTTTTAAAGAAAAAAACCACTTTTTAAAACAAAATAATCACTTTTAAGAGTATTGCATGTGTTTGTTGCAACTTTTTAAAAAAAAATCATAAACAAAATATATATATATATATATATATATATATATATATATATATATATATATATATATATATATATATATATATATTTTTTA
>Ga0228710_1011292_pt1 | contig 11585 bp, 7 predicted proteins | sample MedpolnodulmetaG_FD_177995 | JGI IMG/M metagenome (GOLD analysis project Ga0228710, IMG submission 177995) | Root nodule microbial communities from Medicago polymorpha collected in Santa Monica, California, United States - pink nodules | ecosystem: Host-associated > Plants > Roots > Nodule... | reverse complement strand
ATAACTTGCAATTGAAGTAAAATAGTTCTAAAAAGGAAATAATATTAAATAAAACGAAATCAAATCTAAATAAAACGGACTCAAATATTATATTAAAAACACTAATTATTGACTTATCAGGGCCACTTCTCCACATTTAATATGTGTAAGCTCCAGCCATTAGATTCAAGATTTATATATACACGAAGGTCGTATCAGAGGTTTCCTCCGCCTTCTCCTTCCATTGTTGCGCGCCAGGATTGATAATTTTGGAAAAGCGCACTCGCGTTAATGGTTTAAGGCATTACAAAGACTGATAAACATTATTTTCATTTCTTCGATCCTTACGTACAGTAATTAGGGGATGCAGTTTCCATCATCAATTGTGGCCATGCCGTTTGATTGGTTGGCCGAGCTGGCCGCTCCGATTTCTCTACCGTTAGCATATGCTGCGTTGGTGCCTCCTCCACAGAACTCAACAAGAAAAATTTCATTTGTTCAGGCACTATCGGCATCATCAACGATCTGCTCTAATGAAAACCTACCGCAACCATTGATTCTAGGAGATTCTGTTAGCATCAAAATCACTCAAGATATGTACGAGAAAGGTTTGGCGGTATGTAAGCGAAACCTAAGGGGAAGACTGGTCTTGAATAAGGGCAACAAGCCCTACACTACCAGGGACATTCAATTGAAGATCCATCACCAATTGAAGATTCAAGCCGAGTGGAGCATGAGGTCACTAGGAAGGGGGTATTACGAATTCACTTTTCCATCATAACATGACATGCGCATGGTATGGGCGTTGAGAACAGTGAACCTTAAGCCAGGGGTTTTACGGTTGTTTGAATGGACCAAGGTTTTGGGTATTTGTATTGGCTGCATTATTGCTAAAACAAATATCCTTGTTTGTGTTGATGGAACCAATGTTCCAACATGTGTTTAGGCATCTATGTAAGATGTTGGATACGATGTTCTAACATCCTGGCACGGTTCAGTGTGCATGGGTTCATGCCTATATGTATGTGCGCCCTATCTTTAAAAGGAAACAACTTTTCCTTATCTTGTTGACCAAACAACGCAAATATCTTTACAAAATCAGTTGTGGAATATTCTTAAAGTTGTGATTATATTTTAGGAAATATTTGGAGTTGTTTTGGACGATCCTAAAGATGTTCCGACATTTTAGGACTTTCCATATTTGTTTTTTATTCTTGTTTTGCATATATGTTGGACGATCTGTTTTGTTCTGAAGCCCAACAAGAATATTTGACACGTGCTGCTTCAGTATAAAAGGAAGACTTCAAGACCTAATGAACCATTCAAGCCGTCATTCTAAAAAATTTAGATTTTAGGGTTTTGAGTCTACATGTGTTCTATTCTTGTATCATGTTGATGCAAGTTTAGTACCTTTTATTATGAGCCTTTCTTGTATCATTTGTGATACATGTTAAGGACTGTGTGTTGAGTTGTAAACTCTTTTGTGCTACACCAAAGCTTGTAAGCAAGGTGTTAGTTGTTTGTTTGAAGGTAACTTCATCTTTGAGTTTGTGTTTTTAGTCTAATAGGTCACAGGGGTTGTGACTGACTATAGGACAGTGAGATGGGATCTCAGACCTAGAAGTTCCTAGGTTGAAATCAATACGAGTAGGTCCTAGTTCTATAGTGTAAATGAGGAGTTTGCTGAGAGCTATAGAATAAGTACTACACTAATGGATTTCCTTCCTGGCTTGGTAGCCCCCAGAGTAGGTATGTTTGTCACCGAACTGGGTCAACAAACTCATTGTGTTCTTTACTTTATCGTCATTTAATTTCTTGGCTTTACTTCTGTTTAATTTGTGATTTTGGAACATTGAATGGAACATTATAAAGGTTGAAACATCTTACAGAACATCTTAAAATATGTACGCTAGAATTTCAAAGGATTTCAGCATGCATAAGCAACATAATACACACGCCCAGGTGTGGATTCGATTGATGGAACTCCCACAGAAGTATTGGATGAACAGGACTCTTAGGGAAATTGCTAGTGTCGTGGGCACACCACTGCTTATTGATAATGCGACCACCAAACGCATTATCGGACACTATGCTCGCATTTTAGTGGATATGGATTTTTCACGAAAAATATATCATGAAATCACTGTTGCGAGGGAAGTATACGCATTTAATATTGAGGTCGTATACGAGTGGCTCCCGGATTTCTGTACACACTCCCAAAACATTGGTCATGATGTTTTCGCGTGTCGATGGCTTTTTCCCCGCTAGGAAAGTAATGTGCATATAGAAATGGTGGCTCAGGGTAAGAAGCCGGTTCAGAACAAGAAGCAACAATGGATTCCAATCGTTGATAATCCTTTAGGCATGAGATCTTCAATGGCGTTCGCAGGTCCACAAAAGGAGGCAGTCCCAAATCCTACAGCAGTCCCAGCTCCTAATGTAATAGATCTTCAAATCTAGACATCGCAACAGGAAGATACAGATATTCCCAGTATGCAAGATATTACGGTCTCTTTGGCAGGCTCAAATCATAATATTGGCATCAACAATATTCCTAAGGAAGATATTGCAGAGGCGCATCATCAGACTTTTATTCCTGTTGAAGATAACAATACTCCACAACATGACATTGGCACAAATATGAATATCCGAGTGGATGAAAAATTAGACCAGATTGAAGGCACCATAACTACTTCTGAGGCAGACACGGTAATCCCCACTAATGCTAACTCTTACAGTATGCAACTCTTTAATGTTACAGATGATATAGTTCTCACTGAAACTGTTTATCATGAGCCAATTTTAACGCCCGTCCAGCCTTTAGATGTTAGTTCTATAGTGGCAGCCCCAGGTGTAACTATAGATCCCACTTTATGAAAGGAAATGAATTTTATGCAAGATTGGTTGAATAAAGCGGCTAAGAGTGATGTACCTTTTCCCTAGTGATTTCTAAGTCTTAGAAGAAAAAATTGAATAAAATTAAGGCCGGTTATCAAACCCGTTCTCAGGGTCCTCTTTCTAAATAAGAATTATTTTCTAGAACATTCGGGGGATCGGCAACAATGATTCCCGTATTGCTTTTCGAGAAATGTGTAGTCAAAACAATCCTTCTTTAGTTTTTATTGTTGAGCCTATGGTGGTTTATGATTCAATCCCAAGTTGGTTTTGGAATAAGAATATGATTGCAGGGGCACTAAAACCTATATTGCTGGAATTTATGCAAGTACTACTTATATTTTACGAAGACAGTTATTGGCAGACTTGACTTTGCGTCAGACTAACTGCATGCATCTTGGTCTTTTGGTTATTTGTTCTCATATTTACAGGGAAGGCAACTGTTGTGCAGATGCTTTGGCTACATTGGGGCATGACATGCATGATACTACTTGGTTCCGAACTATGCCAGTTTCACTTTCGGTTGATTTTACTAGAGGCATAAATGGGCTTCCTAATTACAGATTCCCGTAGCTATTTCTAGTTTTTTTATTTTCTGTTTCCTTTTTTGAGGGTATTGGCCTAGTCCCCTCTCTTTTGTACAAATTTTTCCTTTTTCAATAATATGATTACGTATTAGGGAGGCGGCAGAGGATGGGAGGTGCTGTTGGGTGCCAACCTAGTTGGCATGTTTCAGTTTCTCCTTGATGCCTAACCTCTCTATTTTGCCTATAAAAAAATGATGATACCTCCTTCTTCAATTTATTTAGGAAAAAAACAGCTAGTTGATCATTATTAATATCATTCTAAATCATTTCTATCAAATCAATTCAAAACAATTGTGTAACTCTAGCCACTAGGCTACTTTATCAAAAAATGATGATAATTTTCTGCTTCAATTTTTAGAAAAAACTATTTAGTTGACCATTATTAATATCATTCTAAATCATTTTGATCAATTCAATTCAAATCAATTAATACGATTCCTATTAAAAGTGTGAACTCTAGCCACTAGGCTACTTGATAAAAAATTAAAAATAATTTTCTCTTTCTTCAATTTTTCGAAGAAAAAAAAAAGCTAGTTGACCATTATTAATATAATTCTAAATCATTTCGATCAATTCAATTCAATAAAATTAATAAGATTCCTATTAGAGAAATTATACCTGTAAAAAAATACAATTATAGCAATATAATAATATTATTATAATATTTTTGTATACTAGTAATTGTGAAATCCTCTTAAAAATACTAATAATTGTAAAGTCTTCATTAATTTTATTTAATTTTGAGAAAAAATATTAATTAAATATAAATATATTGTTTACGTAGAAATACTAAATAAGGGTTTAAATTTTTTATTATCTTTTTAAACTCTTTTCTTTATAATCAAAAGAAAAGCGTCTTAAAAAAACGGGAGTTAAAGGAAAATTTATAAATTTAAAATAAAAAATAAGTAATTTATATTGACCATTTAAAAATGTTCCAAATGTTTTGTCAAAAAAAAAAAAGTTCCAAATGTGGAATCTTACCATCTTTAACAAAAAAAAATTTATAACAATAGAAAATAGTGATTAGATATAATATTTTATAAAAAATTTACTAAAACTGGTAAGATTCACCTTTGAATTGTGTCAATATTAGACGTACTCTTATAGAATTTTTAAAATTAAGGTAATTATTTTAGATTGGTTGTTAAATAAGGTAGAATAATATATATTTTCACATATATTTGATTTAAGCTATTATAAAAAAATGATTTAGAAATAAGCTTTAATTTCTTCGTTGCACGATAACATTTATGGACTTGCACTTTTGCTAATTTCTTTGTTCATTATTTTTTATGTTAAAAGGTTTTCTATAAAATGTTGTTATGTTGATCATGAGGGTCTAGAAATCACTTTTTTAAAAAAAATTTGAAGGAAAAAATCACTTTTTTAATATTTACAAGGAAAGAAAGTAAAAGAAATTACTTTTTAACATATAGAATTTTACTACTTTACGTTCAAAAAGTAATTAAAGTTTAACTTATAAGTTTTCTTCCCTCAAAAAAAAGTTTTTTTTTTGACAAACTTATAAGTTATTTATACCATCCTTAAAAAAATTATTTATGTAAGGATATTATTAAGAAAATACTATATATTTATATTACTGTAGTAATAGATTTTATAAAAACTCATTAGAGAGCGAAAATTACCTTTTAAATTCATTAGCTTGATTTCATTTTAAATTTTTTTTTAGCAAATAAATGATATTCATTCATTCAAATTGATATCATACATCGATACAATACATATTCAAAATCATTAAAAATAAAACGGATGAAATCTGCGAACAAACTCACATCATCCATGTTAATAACATTAAACATCATAGTACATGTGCATACAAATATGATTATATTCAAGCCACTGAAATACTCATGTTTTCGAATATGCAACGTTAACAACGCAGAAAGACGTAAATTAACAATATATGCATTTCTTTATAATAAAAAAATAACATATAGATTTGTATAGCGGAAACACAATTTCCTAGTAATATGATTTTGTTTATTTTGATTTCCCGTCTTTGTACGTTGTATTTTTTAAAACATAATTTTTGCTCTCTAATGAGTTTTTATCAAATCTATTATTAGAGTAATTTAAATATATAGTATTTTCTTAATAATATTCTTACATAAATAATTTTTTTTAAGTATGGTATAAATAACCTTTAAGTTTGTCAATAAAAAAACTTATAAGTTAAACTTTAGTTATTGTTTGAAATTAAAATGGTATAATTCTATCCGTTAAAAAGTGATTTCTTTTGCTAGCAATACGATGTTGTTTATTTTGCTTTTAATTCACCTAATTTAAAACAAAATCGTTATTCTTTAAAACTACCCAAAAACTTTTGTTTTAATTAATTAAAATTATGTTTGCTTGAAAGTATATATATTTTTTATAAACTCGGTACTGACAAAATGATCGATTACTTCAAGAGGTTCAATCCCCATTTAAAACAAAGCTATGTATATTGTAACACACCAAAAGAAAAATATATTTTCAAATACAAGTAAGTCGCGGGTATTTCGATTGTAATCATAAAGTAATTCATTATATTATATGGTGGATAAAACAGAAAGAAAAAAAAATACAGCAATGAGAATCATCTCTAATGAGAGTTGTAACATATCTAAATTTTATTATGAGGAAAAAAAAAAGTAACGATTCATTAAACCAAAAGGACGTAAGATAATCATAATTCAAAGGTGAAGCTTGAGATCCAAATGCTCATCGTCATTTTCATTTACATCATCAGCTTCAGTCACTGAGCTTGTAGGAATTGTATCCTTGAAAAGAAGTAGCTCTTTCTTTTCATTTTGTATTCCTTTAGAACAATTACCAGGGGGAGCCATTGGCCTTCTACGAACATCAGCGTCTCGAATATCGAACGTACGATGGCTCGTTGATATCTCACTAGCTGAATCCAAATTATCATTACCAGAAGAGAGAAACATGCTCATATCCTCAGTGTTAATAGGACAAAATGGAGGAGTTGTAATTGGTACCGAGACATCATTCACATGAAATCTATTTGTATCAACACTTGCACGAGGATTGAAGTCATTACTGTTAATAGGACAAAATGGAGGAGGAGTTGATCTATTCCTAGCTCCATTGTCTCGAATGTCGAACACACGATGACTTCTTGATGTATAACGACTTGAATCCCAATTAGCATTGCCAGAAGAAAGAAACATGTTCAAATCATTATTGTTCATGGGACAAAATGGAGGAGGAGATGCACTTGGAATAGAGCCATCATTCAGACTGTGAAATCTATTCGGATTACCGCTTGGACGAAGGTTGAAATCGTTGAATCTAAAAGAATTATTCCTACGATTTGAACCCTCTCCATATGGAAGATATCGATAGTTACTTTGATTCTGAATAATTGGTCTTGAAGGATTTCGAGACCAATTTGCAAAACCGCGGGAACCAACAATATTGGATGAGGAATTTTGAGCTATGTCTGCACGATAAGAAGAAAGAAGAGTAGAGTGGGGTGAGCTCACATGTTGTTGCGGGCCACTTGTTAGACTTGAGCCTAAGGGTAGAGCTTGACCATATCGATCTGCTGTTATGAATGATGTAGTATCATTGGCAGAAAAGGGAAAATTCCTCATTGACAGAGTTGCAGCATCAACATTGTTATTCCTCGGGTACCTCTCTGCATTTGACATGTGAAACAAATATTAACTTAAAATAATAATAATAATAATAATAATAATAATAATAATAATAATAATAATAATAATAATAACAATAAAAACAATTCTATTAGAGAGACTCAATGATCTTTAAGCTACTTTCATATAGCGGTTTCGTTCTTTACCTTTACTTTTTCATGTCATTTTTCGTGTTTTGATCAATTTGCTATGAACTTTCAAAATTTAAAATCTATGATTTTATTTTAATATGAGTTTTTGGTGTTTAAATCTATTGTTCTTCACTCATGTGTTCACATATATTGCACAGTTGATGTTTGAAAACTCATATACAAACAAACCCAAATGACGTGAAAAGTTAAATGACCACACAAATTTATGGTGAATTATTCTTACTAGCACAATTTTTTTTTTAACATATGAAGTTTTTAAAAAAATACATTAATAATAAGATTGATACCTTGGTTGAAATTGTTGACACCCATGAGATGATTTTGGGGTCTTTCTAGCATGGATTGCGGTGTTGTGAGGTAACCATTTGTTGATTGATGGTTATTGTGAGTTTGACTGTCATGCTGAACAGGATAAGCAAAACCATTTGTTGATTGATTGTTGACACCCATTAGATGATGATTTTGGGGTCTCTGTATCATGGTCTGTGGTGTTGTGAGGTAACCATTTGTTGATTGATGGTTATTGCGAGTTTGACTATCAGGCAGAACAGGACGGCTAGAGCCATTGTTCTGAGTTATTTCTCTGCGCAAAGCCCAAAAATTATTCATCATTGCTATGAAAAATAATACTCTAAAATGAGCTCAAGAAAACTCACAAGAGATAAGTTGGTTGTATGATAAAAATTGTGTAGTCTCTTTATTTATATTTAAAAAATGATACAAGTATAAAAGGAAGGTAATATGAAAATGACTCGATACACATAACGAAAGTTGGTCAAAACCGTGGTATTAAAAAAATTAGTTTAATAATTACGCATACATTCACTATATAAAAAAATTATATACAAGTCAAATCATATTTTACCATTTTGCTATGCATAATATGTTTGAACAAAACAGTGTATAACTTGGATACGCTGTCTAATGTTTGTTTTTTTTTTATCAAACCTTTACGTTGAATTAACTTTGAAGCTATTAATTATCGTGTGTCATACGATAAAAGAGGATTTCAGGTTTCCTAAATATAGTGGTAAGTATGACGATTTTTATCAAAAAATAAATATTGAATCCATATAGACCGTACTTAGTTGATTTAAGTTCGTAATGACGAATTTTTCAGAACTAAATGATGTAAATGTGTTGGTGACGTGAATCAAAGTAAAACAGAACCAATATAGATAAAGTTGTGTTGGGATCGTATTTCAATAACTATTTTTCGTATGTTTCCTCTTAATCGATTGTATACTTTTTATGCTTCAAATATAACTTCACTATTCCCTCAACATACGTTTCCTGCTAAAGTTAACACCATCAGATCCACAAAACAATTGACTTATGATGAATTGGTGGCAAAATAGGCGATTGTTTCTATGACATAAGTTCGGAAAGTTATACACGAATATTGACCTACCTCTACCCGTGATCTCTCAGGTAATAGCATCGAGAGACAGAGGGAGAAATTCTGCTCCAAGGTCCCAAGACATCTTATATGGAATCAAACACCCAAATGGACGAAAAAACGAAGATTTATGCATCAGAATGCACTCAAAGGCGCCCCGAGCATGGCCTGGGTGCCCTGAGCATGCATTTTATGCACACTAAGGCGCCCCGAGCACAGCTTGCGTGCCCCGAGCATTGCTGAATGCTGGCAAAAACTGTTTTTGCTACTTTTTAGTGGGAAAATCCCAGTTCTTGGGCTCGACTTCAGGTGGAGACTCTCTTTATAAAGACCGCATTCATTATTCACAATTTCTCATTCATAACAAAGTAGTTCAAGAGAAAGGCAATCACTAGGAGCTTCCAAGGAGGAGTTTCTCTCTCCTCACTCCAAGTTTCTCTTGGGTATGTTTTATTTCTTTTGTAATTTGTCTTTAGTTACCATGTGTAACTAAATCCTTTTAGACTAGTGTTCAAAGATGAACCTCTATTTTATCTGTTGGATAATTATTTAATTTAAAGTCATTTATTGACTTATTTTATATTCGCTATATAGTTTTACTATAGTGCGTAAGATTTGTCTCCTCTAAAGCATAACCCTGATATAGGCACTTAGTTATCCTATTTAGTTTTACTGTAGTGCATAAGATTTTTCTCCTTTGAAGCATAACCCTGATATAGGCACTTAGGTAGTGACAGGGCCTAATACTGATGTTTATATCTTGATATTTATATATGTCTAACCAAGAAGTAATTAGTTAGTAACTAACGAAACAAACCAAAAGCGAGTGTACCTTGATAGTAAGTACTTAGATAGGTGACATACCTAATATTGATGAACATCTGCTGAAATCAGGTAGTAACTAGTTAGTAATTAAGCAAACAAGTTACTTCACGAAGTAAATAAGCCCATTAACTCCATTCTCCTCGCACCTTGATAAGGTAAATGTTGATAAGGCTGCTCGTTTGTAGAACTACCGAGTGGAAGAATGTATTATGTACTTCTAAGATTTCTAAGAACTCTAATTTAAGTATATGTTTCAATTACCCCTGAGGGTGTAAGACCCCAGAAGTAAGGATCACCGTGTGACCAACAAGTGCAACTCAAGAGGCCGAGGCATACACCTTAGGTGGCGTAAGTACTAATTAAAATTTTTATTTCGCCTCTTACATACACACACAAATATAAATATATATATATATATATTTGCCATTAATAAAATGTATGCACCCGAGGTTTGGAAATAGTCTCAACAATACGAATCAACCTTCATCATCAACAACCAGAAGGTCAATCCAATCTCAACTGAACTAGCCTTCATAAATGATGACAAGTCATCTTACCGTATTCTTAACATGTTTTGCAGTTATTTTCAAAACGATTTAGCAGCAAAAAGGAGGAGTATTAGAACAATTGTCTATGATTTTGAGACTTTTGTAACGTTTTCTATATTTGAGTCTGTAATTCTAGTTTTCCCGAAACATAGCAATTTTAGGGGGTTTTTGAAGTAATTCACGAAGAAATCATTCAAATCGGCAAATCAAGAACATCTGAAGAATTGTGAAGATTCAGGATAACCAAGAATAAAGATTCAAGAGGCCTCATAAGACCTACAAATGGGAGGAATTCAGTTCTCAAAGTACTGAGGCAAGTTATTCGATGACGAAGACCTAAAAACGACGGAAATTCGGAGATTGGGCCCAGGAGACAGACACCATGCGCCTAGGGCATGGAAAAATGCCTAGGGCATGGATTTTACATACCATATGCCTGAGGCATGCATTGGGGTGCACTCACATGTGCCTCGTGCATCTGTCATGCGCCCCGTGCATGCAAAAATGTTGGGCTCACCTGTCTTTTCCTACTTCCGTGTTGGGTAAAGCCCACACTTTTAACCCAAACCTGAAGGTGAGAAAAACACAAGAAGGGGGGGTTGAATTGTGTTTTCTTTTTCTTTGTTTCTCCTACTGATGTCACAGTTCAGAAGCAACTGACTATTAGCTTCTGAAGTAGTGATCAAAGACTTAATGTGCAGCGGATAAAAAGACAGAGTAAGAGAGAGAGAAGAAAGACACAAAGCAATTATACAAGTTCCTTCCAAAAACCGGAAGTAGTCCTGTCCCCCTTGCACTTCCAAGGAGATTTCACTAACAATGTAATATCAAATTACAAGTACTCAAGCACACAAGCAAGAGATTTCCAATGCTCAAGCACACAAGCAAGAGACTTTCCTATGCTCTAGTACAACTACAAGAGACTTACAAATGCTCAAGCACACAAACAAGAGACTTACAACCAAACAGATTTACACAGAAAATTGTTTGAGTTTGTGATGAGCAAAACCGCAAGTGCACGGTTTTACCGAAGTAGTAAAAATAGAGTATCGTTCCGACAGGGAGTTATGAATTTAATTAACTTTTTACAATGATTAGAATGAAAGTTTTAAAAGTAAAAAGGTTTAGTTTTTGTTTTGAAATAAAATAAAAATAATAATAAAAAGGTGCCTTGGGATTATTGGTTCATCATAATAACAAATCCTTCACAAACAAACCCTAAACCATAATTTTATATTCGACCTACTTTTTAAAGACAAATTTCTCTTTAGCGTATCAAAGCCTCTCTCGAGGTGCAGTGAGTGTGTTCCTCTAACAATCAAGCCTATTCTCATGGGGGTTGATTGTTATTAGAATCCTTGAAGAACGAAACTTTATATGTCTCAAGGTTTGCTAGACTATTCTCATGTTTCACAACCCTTGTCTAAATTCACTTGTTCCAATATCAAAGCTCCGCTCTCGCTTTATGAATTGATATTTGAGATGATGAATTAACAAATACTAACCCTCCGCTC
>Ga0228710_1011289_pt1 | contig 11586 bp, 8 predicted proteins | sample MedpolnodulmetaG_FD_177995 | JGI IMG/M metagenome (GOLD analysis project Ga0228710, IMG submission 177995) | Root nodule microbial communities from Medicago polymorpha collected in Santa Monica, California, United States - pink nodules | ecosystem: Host-associated > Plants > Roots > Nodule... | reverse complement strand
ATTAATATTTTAATGTTTGAAAATTATATTGTGTTGTTAATTGTTATGTTATAAATTGAATTTTATGTTTGAACAAATGGTCAAAGGCCAAAACAGTTGACTACATGCTCTAAAACAGAGACTGAGCCAAAACAGATGGCTTCTGCCTCTGTTCTGATGCAGTTCGGATTATATAATCCGGACAATTTTTACACTTTCCGGATTACGTAATCTGGAAGCAACATTTTTCACCCTAAATGTTGACTTCCTACATGGTGATTGACGCATTTCGGATTACATTATCCGGAATGAGTAAATCCATTCCGGATTCTATAACCCGAATTTATCCATTGCACACTGGGATCAAAATCCATCAGGGTTCTTCAAGTTCAAAATCCACGAATTTGTCCGGATTTTGTTTTCCGGAATCAGTTCGGATTATGTAATTCAAACAAAGGGTATTTTTAGAAAAAATAGGGCATGCGAGAAAATAAATAGGGTGAGAAAAGTAATAGTCAAATTTTTTTGGGAGGATGAAAGCATTATGTTTGATTTGATTCATATGACATTAATAAAAAGTGGTTCAACCAAAATGAATAAAATGAAGAGTCAAAAGAATGATAGCCACCATATGGTACAAATTGGTTTGAATCCACCGGGTTAGGATGGGTACTTCAGGTCCTAGGAGGTAGCAAGCAACCTACTAGATTAGTCAAAGTAGGTTGGTATATGTCGTAGGTTATAAGGTAGGAGGAGATGAAGATTTGTATTTGTTGAAAACCTTATCTAAAGAGAAGGTTGTTAATGACAAGAAGGTTGGATATGGAGTCAAGACTGAAAAAGATGAAAGTCTTGGACTTGATGATTGTTTTATATAAGAGTAAATTACACTTCCCTCCCCTCAAAGATGCTTGAATTACACTCCCCTCCTCTCTTATGTTATAATCTACACTTTACTCCTGAAATGTATTTTTTTTTAGTAAATTACACTCCCCTCCCCTCCCCTCAAAGATGCTTGAATTAACTTTTAAATAACCATGTTTAAATTAGTTTTTTTGCTAAGGAACTATATTTAAATTAACCATGTTTAAATATAGGCCTGTTTTAATTTAAATAACCATGTTTAAATTAAATATTTTAAAATTAACTTTTAACTTTTAATATTTTGCTATTAAATTTTTCACATATTTTAATTTTATTTTGGATTGTTTCATATTTTATAATAGAGTTTAAAACTACATGTTAATGAAATTGTGAATAAAAAATAGCAAAAAATGTGTATTCAATTTTTTATTATATTAAAATAGACCCGCAATACTATTTTTTTGAAGTGTGTTAATTTTTCTTTTTTTGCTAGATTATTAGAAATTAAAATAAATATTGAGGGAGTAAAGTGTAGATTATAACATAAGAGGGGAGGAGAATGTAATTCAAGCTTCTCTTAGGGGAGGGAAGTCAAAAGTTTTCTAATATATTTTGAATAAGAGGGGAGAGGAGGGGAGTGTATATTTTAACATAAGAGGGGAGGGGAGTGTAATTCAAGCATCTTAGAGGGGAGGGGAGTGTAATTTACTCTTTATATAATGAAAAATAAAATACATGAAATCCTACCGTCATATCATTAACAACTACATAATTGTTTTTTTTTTTTATATAGTTATAAGTTCATTATCTTTTATATTATTTTATATAATGGAAATTTGTTAAATCCACAAAGACATGGAATCATTTCAAGTAGTTTGTTGAAATTTTTGATAGTTCGGAGTATATAATTTGAAATATGGTTCGAATTATACAATCCGAATGAAGAGTATTTTAGAAAAAAATAAAAAATAGACGTATGAGAAACCAATAAAATGAAAAAAGTAATAACCTAAATGTTTTATGCTCATAAAATACATCCCAATATATAATTGGCCCTTACTCAACTGAAAATTTCCTTCATAAAGAATGACAAACTACTACATGTTATTTTGTTTTAAAATGCTTTTATTTACTTCCTAAAGTCCAGAACTACCTAAATTTTCTCTCAAATTATTATACATTATAGACAATCCCTGTTTTCTTAAAGAGCCAATTGAAAGAGACAACAATATAGAGACACAGAGACAGAAACAACTGATTTGTTATAATAGAAAGTTATAGAACTTAAACCCTCAAATTCTTCCCCAAATACAACTTGCAGCCAAATTGAAGGATTTTGAATACATTGTATAAACTACACAAAAGACCATTGCATAAACTGCACAAAAGACAAGAAAACTCATTCTTAAACTGAATGGATAATCAACAGCATTAGACCATCCATAATGGTGGGTGCTTCACCTATATAGCACCGAATTAAATAGGCACCCGCAATGTGGTGAACAACAACTTTAGAAACCAAGTTATTGTGTCCTACCTACCTACTAACAATATGTAATTAAATTAAAAGAATTCACAAAACAGATACAACTTAGCACAACAACCTTATCCTCAAAATTGATTCAGGTGTAGAATTCATTCACATATTGTTTTCATGTAAAATTGATTTTAACACATATTATTGTTGAATTCACTTTTACATAATTATGTCCAAACACAATTATTTTAACTTCAACTCACTTTTAATCATAATCAATCCACTAAAAATCAATTATTGTCGGGGCATAACTGAACATACACACACGAGGAGTTTCGCCTTGTAACCTCAAATGATCAAATCTTCTCGATTGCAAAATGGCCATTAGTATCATTTTAATAAACAATAATCTTTCCCTAAACTTTCATAAACAAAATAGGTGATTCACCATTTCACCAAAACATTTATGAATCCTTTAAGTAAATTAAACAAGTAAAATATCTGAAACACAAAAAAAAAGAGTTGTGATGACACTAGGTCATACATCATTTTTGTACAGTTTTTATGTAGTTTTGGTCGAGTTCAGGTGGTTATGTATGAGTCAGAAGCTAGAAAAAGGACTGTTTTGTAATTCTGAAGCTGAGGAAAATCGTGCTCCGATTTAGCAGGATCGTAGTACGATTATGAAGTGATTTTGAGACATTTGTCTCGTAAAAAATCGGAGCACGATTTGTTCGGATCGGGCTACGATTTCTGATACGCTCCTGTGCCAGGCTTGAGTTGAATGAACCATCGTGCTCCAATCTGCAGCATCGGAGCACGATTTTAGCGTTTCTGGGAAATTTCTTATAAAAGGGAAATCGATTTCTGAAAGAGAGGTTCGAAATTTTGGAGATAAAAACTGACTTTTGGAGCTGGATCACTGAGCAGAAGGTGGGAGTCCATCAAACTCATAGCCGGTTATCAATTTCATGTAATGAATTCTTCTTTGTCATTAGTTATTTATGCTTTAGCCATGAGTAGCTAAATCCTCTGAGAATAGGTCATGAGATGATTTTGTGCTAGCTCATACTGATGTAACCTGAAACTATTATTGTTTATGAATGTCAATCTAGTTATTCAGTATAAATCATTCTTCATGCCTTTATGATTCTAACCAAATATAACTGATTCAAGAGATTATATGACTATTGACAGTAGCGTGTAACTCCGACATATTTATCCTGTTCAATCTAACGGACAATCTAGGGATAGAGCGTTGTTAGGTTGTGATAATTGAATTAACGGACTTAAAAACCTATTGATCTTTCACCCCTACATGCCGAGACGTCATATTTGGGCAATCTATGATATCTAACACTTGCAGTGATGTTGCCCATTCAGGTATAGATGTAAGATTCACACAATCTTCGATTCTTAGAGTCTGTAAAGTGGTAATGTGTTGAAGCCCCTCAGGTAAATATTTCATTTTTGGGATTTTATAGAACTTTAACACTTTGAGGTTCGCTAGTTCTTTCCATTTCATGCTGTAACAACCATCTTCATCATTGCACGGATACTACTCCTTAAAATCGGAGATATACAATTCACGCAGTGTACTTAGATGTTGAAAGACTCCACAGAGAGATTTAAGATTGAGTATGCGACGTATACTAAGAATCTCTAGTTTGGAATGATTGACTGCTTGCTGTAATATCTTCTCTGTCACATTTGTAAGAAATACATTCCTGATATATGTGTGCTGTGGAATTGAAATTAGATTATAACAATCATCAATCGATAAGGTTTCAAGACTCTCAAACTGATGACAACAACCCCTTGAGATTTCTTCTTCGCTACAGTTACACCATCCTTTTAGATTTGTTAACCGAATAAGAAGTATATCTGTGAGTGACACACAAAATGATGATGAGTTATCACTATTGTTATCATTGACAATGTATTCTAGGCATGGCAATCCAAACATGAAGAGGTGTTTGACATGCAACATTGAGAGTTTGAAATATTGCAATCTTCTGCAATTGTTTAAGTTCAATTCAACCAAATTTGTAAATAAATTGGTAGAACTAGACAATGTCACACCACCAAATCCACTTATACCTAAGGCCTTGATATTGGAGTGCAGAATGTCATGTAGAATTATATCATCCTTTTCAAACTCATTGCCATCACCAACAGTGCGTTCATTCCAACTCAATCTCAACTCATGAAGATGTGACTTCCCTATTAAATTCATATGCTTAGCTTCTACTGGAGAATGCCTCAAATGTTCCAAGCCTTTTATCTCGAGTCGTCCCCTCAAATTATGTAATCCTCCTAGCTCACTAGCATTAGCATTATCTTTAGAAGTTGTATCTAACACAAACTGTGTCAGTCTTTGAAGATTAGTCATCTTTCCTATTCCAAGTGGCATAGAAGCTAAGTCATAACAATTACCCAACTCAAGATGTCTAAGACTTACCAACTTCCAAAGATCTTTGGCAACTCTCTCAATCTATAACAACGATTGAGTAAAAGAGTCTCCAAGTTAACTAATTCAGTGATAGACCTTGGGAGCTCCTCAACCAAAACACAACAAGAAAGATAAAGATACCTTAGATGTTTCATTCTACCAATACAAGATGGAATATTCTTTGGCTCTATGTTAAGATTCAGCACACAAAATCGTCTAGAACTTGATAGGATGGAATTACAGGCAGACAATTCTATTGAACCTTTACCATAATTAATTGGATTCCAATGTTGCGGTAACAGAAATGTCCTTAATTTGTAAGCATTGAGAAGAGAAGTTGGAACTTGCCAGGAAGAATCCAATTCAAAGTCAAAAGAGACATGACGGATTTGTTTGTCAATATGTTGCCCGTCTTCTTTAACTAAAAGATAATCATTTCTTGAAATAAAACTTGCGAGATCATGTACAATATCATGCATTTGGAAGCACACACCAAACAAACGATTTTCGGTGATATTTTGAAAGAAAGATTTATGAACTAAATCCATGAAGTACTTATCACCAATATCTTCTAAACTTGTACTGTCATCTGATGACTTAACAAACCCTTGTGCAATCCAAATTCGAATCAATCTTGTTTTATGAATTAAATAGTCTTTTGGAAACAATGAACAAAAAGCAAAACACTTTTTCAAATGAAATGGTAGATGATCATAACTTAGTTTGATAAGCTGAAAAATTTTATTATCACCTTGTTCATCAATTTTCATAAGATCTTTGCTCTTGACTGTTGACCAATCCTCCTTCTGCATGGAATACATTAAGCTTCCAATGCTTCTAATGGCGAGAGGAACCCTTGAACATTTTTTCATTTTATCCTTGCCAATTGACACCAATTCCTCATTCTCTAATTCTTTGTCATTCTCAAAAGCTAATTGACTAAATAATCTCCAAGATTGTTTATCATCCAAACCCTTTAAATTGAAGATAGAAGATGAACCACTTGCCTTGGCAACCTTCTCACTTCTTGCGGTGATAATTATTTTACTTCCTTCTGCGCCCTCTTTCAACAATGGCATCAATTGAAGGCAAAGATCACGATGCTCATTCCAATTGTCATCCAAGACAAGCAAATATCTTCTTCCTTCAACTTTTTCACGGAGTTCCAATTGCACTTTATCCATCTCAACATTAGTTTGAGATTCTATGATTTTTGCAGCAATACCTTTTACATCAAAATCATCAGAAACACAAACCCATTTTTTCAACTCAAAACATTGTTGCACTTCTTTTTCATTGTATACAAGTTGAGCAAGCGCAGTCTTTCCGAGTCCTCCAATTCCAATTATAGAAATAACTGAAACATTCTCTTTCACACTGTTGCCGGTGTTAAACAACAACTCTATCAACTCTTTCTTCTCCTCATCTCTTCCAATAACTTCTTCCTCCCGAATAAAGGAGTGAGTTTCTCTTTCTCTCAAAACTCGTTGCTCAGGTGCGCGATTTGTAAAATTAAAGACTCTCTTATCAACATTAAGGGCCTCAATTATCTTACTAAGTTCCTTAATTTTCTGAACCATTTTGTAAGAAAAGAGAAGCTGGTTGGATGATGAGAAGAAGATGTTAAACTTTTTAGCCTTCTTGTGATTGGTCATCACTTGTCGCCTCAAGTCTTCGGTGTTAAAGTCATCAAGCAAGTCATCGGCATCATCAAGAGCATCTTTGAGCTTTTCCAGCTAGAGTTGAACTTGATGGTTGTTGGTGCCCTGCTGCTCCTCTGCATCCAAAACCACAGCCTTGATCTCAGACATATTCTCCACCAGCTTTTGAAGATCATCTCTCATGTTCCAGCCTTCAACAACCGTGGTGCCCAGCTTCCCGATCAGCTTCTCAATCATGTTAAACAGAAGACCTTCAACCATTTTTCTCAGAAGACCTTCAATTCTCCACCAGCTTCTCAATCATAGAAATCAAGCTCTAATCAATATTGTGAAATACTAGTTTATCTCATAAATATAAACACAATCTACATAGACGACATCTCTATTCAACCTTGGAGCATTCAATCTAATCCAAATTAAATTAGAACCTTGATATCTTCATCACACCAATTGTTAACTCCTAACTAAGTTATTTTCTGCTAAACCAATGTCACTTCAATGATTAGAATTGAAACCACATAAAATGCATCTAGCCATATCCCTTTCAATTGATTAAAGCTTATATAAATGCACATCTTAAATTAACTTAACAACTCCGACAAGCATGACGCCTAGAATTCGTCATGCCATGACTATAGACAAACCATCATCAACTTAACTTATCACTTTATTACTACAAGCCAAACTACTTCAACTAAGGTTACTGGTAGTCATGGTTAAAATATTAACAAGGTGGGCTTCTAATACTTTAAAACATCAATTTGATCAAAACAAACACATGAATGCCGTTATTTAAAGTGACGGTTATACTCCAATTAAAATACAAGGCCAAACTTCCAACTCTCATTATCAACCCATTAGTCCCAAAATATCATTGTACCATTTTCTATACTCAAACAAACATGCCTATACATGACATATCTTCCAAATCCGAAATTTACATGTCTGTAGCTAAATATATACCTCGTGAGCATCTCTTTACAACAACTCGCATATTCAAATTCAAAAGAATATAGTTCCAATCTTATATCAACATAACTTATACGTTTTAAACATATAATAGGATAAAATAAGGCTCAAACAACAACTAAGTCTATTATATATGCACTAAGACCTTACTATAAAGCTCCGGCGTGGTGGTCTCCGATGAATATGCTCCGATCAAGAAATAAGTTTAGGGGTTTTGTTGCTAACATCATTAGGAAGAAGATGGTGGGTTTGGTTTTCCCAAAGGCAGCTCACGGTGGCCGGAAAACAAGAGAGAAGGGTGAGGTCTCAAAAATTAAACTTCTCCAATCTAAAAATAAATTGAGGGCTATTGTAGAGGAAGAGGAGCTGATCACGAAAATGGTGTTTTCTTGCCTATAGGAGGTCGAATGGTGGAAGAACGGTGGCTTGGAGTAAGCTAGGCGGCGGCGGTGTTCATGGAAGAGAAATTTTTTACATTAACGAGAGAAGAGGAAGTAAATAATAATAATAATAAAATAAGGAATTAAATATCAGGACTGTGAAGGTGAGAAAAACACAAGAAGGATGGTTGAATTGTATTAGTTTTTTCTTCGTTTTCTCCTAAGCTGAAATCACTGTTCAGAAGCAGATAGAGTTCAGCTTCTGAAGCAATTATACAGGTTCCTTCCACAAACCGGAAGTAGTCCCCCTTGCACTTCCTTCCAAGGAGAGTTCACTAAAAATGTAATATCTGATTACAACTGTTCACTGCTAAAACTAGCAAGAGACTTCAAACTACTCAAGCGCAAGTGCAAGAGATTTCCTATGCTCAAGAACACAATCAAGAGACTTCCTATGCTCAAGCACAACTGCAAGAGACTTCTATTCAAACAGAATTACAAAGAAATTTGTTTGAGGTTGAACACTTGATATACAATCAGTGGTGTTCACAATACAAATCAGATACAAACTCTTAAGACTCTAAAATTTCTAAGATATGAAAGTATTTAAGAAATTCTAAGTGAACTTTGATGTGGAACAATTTCAGCAGAGTTTTGGCACTTGTAAATTGTTGTGTGAGTCTTGCAATTCTTCAAGTCTTCACTCCTTTATATAGATGTGTGAAAGAGACGTTGTTGATTGCCAGCACATCAAAAAAGAGTCGTTTGAAGCTTGATCAAATCACCAATGATCTGTTGTCTGATTTGATAATTGTCCTATGAAGGATTAATTTCAAATTCATTCCTAGTATGGAGAAACGCCGTTGCAGGCACAACTATTGTTCTTGTACTAGTATACATAAAAACAAAGTAGTGGAGATAGTGCTTGTACACTTCGTACAATTTGTCCTTTTTCAACGTTCTCTAAAGAATAAGCATCCAATGCCTTCAAATCCTTTTGAATTAGCCGTTGCTTCATCCTTCTAGTCTTCTGCAATGATAGGCGTGATTAAAACATCATTTGCACAACATTTGAAGTTCTTTAGTCTTTCATCTTCTGATGATCTTTAGCTCCTGATGATCTTCAGAACCTCTGATGACGTCAGCTTCTGGTGAACAACTTTTGAGGAGAGTGTTTCTGATGACGTCAGCTTCTTCAGAACCTCTTTTCTTCAGATGCTTCAAGCTTCCTTCTTGTTGATTCCATTGCTCTTATTTGTTCTTTCAGAACCTTGTTTAATTTAGACACTGAAATTTTTTGTCTATGGTCCTGCACACATGAACAAATATTTAGCATATCCAATTGACAATTTTTAATACCTTGTTATCATCAAAACTTAAAGGGTAATGTTAAACACATTTTGTTCCAACAAGCTATAGGACTCCTACATGTTATGCGATGGGCGAAAGACTTAAATTTGGTAAATATGAATTTCGAAACGGACTCAAAAGTGGTGGCCGAAAGTATCTATAAGGGGGATGCTGTCTTGGATTTCATGGCCATAATACATGATTGTAGACACCTATTAATGACTGATTTAGCAACTCTGATGTGAAGTTCATTAGGAGACAAGCCAATAGTATTGCCCATAATCTAGTTAGGGAAGCACTAAATCATGCTAGTTTCCATTATCATCTTAATATTCCACATTGTATTCATACATTGATTAATAATGAAAATCTATAAGCTTCTTTCCCTAAAAAAAAAAATCTAACATGTCATGCAATTTAGTTCTGACCATATCATTCAAATTCTGATGTGGCACTTTCTAAACATAGTGATCCAACACTATTCTTATTCTCTCTCTCCACCCATTGTCTTTGTTGTTAGGTTCTCCATTCACATTACCCTGCACAAATATCTATCTATTATATTACTTTAGGATTCTATTTACAGGGTGGCATTTAGCCTACACAAAGTATTAAAAAAGGGAAACATATTATAATGGAAAATATTGGATTTATTACAATGGGAGTAGTAATTCACACCTTAATACAATCTCACCCACTAGATCAATCTCAGACACCATAGCATAGAGTCAGATATCTTTTTCCCATTTCACAGCCCAAAGCTAAACTCCGTTGTCGTTATCTCGCCGCACCACGGTTTTCGGCAGGTTTCTGCCATCTAACATACCTTCATCATTACAAAAACACTCACGCTGTTTAGAATCACACTCTCCGTCTCATATAATTCTTTCAACTCATGCTATTTTTCAAATAAAAATGCGATTCATGAATTTCATCCCTTTCCGCTCATGAAATTGGGTGTTTGGTTTTTTGTTTCTTCAAAAAAATTGAGAGCTAGAAAGATGAGGTTGGTAGGAAGCAACGAATCCAGAATTAAAAAACAGAAGGTCAAGGATGCAGTTGGGTGGAAGCAGCGAACATGACGAAGGCAACGGCGGCGAACGACGGGGCGATGGATGAGGAAGTGTCTTTACTAAATACCGTGTTCAAGTTTCCAGATCTGATGTCGTTTATTGATGACATCTTGTCATCATGTAATATTCTATGTAATTTTTGAAGATAGGATGAGTTCACATCGAGTTTGGACATGTTAAAGGTACAAAAAGCAGGAAAAATTGAAGTATTTGACCAATAGTCAGATCGTGACACGTTTGGAGCAAAATGTATCACGATTGGAACACAGGATGAGGTGCAATTCGGCATGCTTAAATCGGGACACGATGGCAATTTCGTGTCACGATTATGAAGAGTTAAATCTTGATCCATGGGCTTTATGAGAAGGAATCAGGACACGATTGACTTAAATCATGTCACGATTAGGCGCGTTTCTGTGCCTATTTATGCTGACGTCAGTGCTGGAAACAAGGGTTACGAATTCTGGAGAGAGAGAGAGAGAGAGAGAGAGAGAGAGAGAGAGAGAGAGAGAGAGAGAGAGAGAGAAAGAGCGATTTTGAGACCTAAAGACTGAAGAAGGGGCGATTTCCTCACTCCTAAACCAGTTTATGTATGTTTTAATTCTTTCTTTGATTATACTATTTGTAAACTCAATTATGAGTAGCTAAATCTCTTAGAGATTAGGTCTGAGATGATTCTGATGTAACCCTAATTTAAACATGTTGTGAAACTCTATCTCATGTGAATATCAATCTAGTTTTATTCAATTCATTTGTTCTTAATGCTTTTTATATACTGATCACATATAAACATGAATTCGTGAGAATAAATGACTACTGACAATAGCTTTCAACTTAGACCTTATTGAATTGTTCAAATAAACATGGTTAGTCTAGGAATGGATAATCTAAGGAAAGGGTTCTTAAAACCTTTAAAGAATATTAGATCACCTAAGGAATTAGAGACTGTAATCTGAGAAGAGGGTTCTAAATCAAAGGGAAATATGGGGCTTGGGAAAGGTGGTTATTATGAACTATAAAAGCTGTATTATTGAATTGAGTAAAATTTGATTACAATGATTTATATAGCTAGCTGGTGCTGCATACTAAGTAATATGAGTTAGCAAACACCAGATGAAAAGGAAACTAATGCTAAGCCTAAGACAACTTGCAAGCTAAGTTATCATGTTAACATGATTATTATTATCTAGTAATAGTGGTCTTCAAATAAGTCTTCATTTTTACGGCGTACAAATCATGGTTTTCTCCTTAAAACACAAGAGGCACTACTAAAAAAACAAAAATTAGTGAGGGAAATTTAGAGAGGGAAAACATGAAATCCCTCTCTAATTCCCTCACTAAATTTTGCGACCAAGGAATTTGTGAGGGATTTTATTTTTTC
>Ga0228710_1011287_pt1 | contig 11589 bp, 11 predicted proteins | sample MedpolnodulmetaG_FD_177995 | JGI IMG/M metagenome (GOLD analysis project Ga0228710, IMG submission 177995) | Root nodule microbial communities from Medicago polymorpha collected in Santa Monica, California, United States - pink nodules | ecosystem: Host-associated > Plants > Roots > Nodule... | reverse complement strand
TTATGAGTAGTACTATTTATTATTAAAATATTATTTTATCTGTACCAACTTTTTTTTTAACTCTGTACCCTCTCTTGTCTTATGTGTTCAAAAGATCTTTTGGTTTTTTTTCCTAAAAAAAAAAAAGGTATTTTAGTTTTTTCTTTCTTTTAATACATTTTAATATAAATATTAACAGATGTTAAAGATAAACAAATTAAAATAAATGTTGAATTAAAATGTTGTGATTAAATTTAAAATGTTGAATAAGTGGTTATTATAATATTTAAGATTTTAATTAAAATAAATTTAAAATCTATTTTAACATTCTTTTTACATCCAAAATCACTTAATATTAAATTCTTCTTTAAAATTTTAATATAAGATTAAATATGGTTTTGTTCCTATAAATATGTTAACTTTTCACTTTTGTACTTAAAAAAAAATCTTTGACTATTAGTCTCAAAACATTTTATATCACCGCTTTTGGTCACTACTTTTAGGTCAATTATTGTCTGTTTCAAACTTATAGTCTGTTATAGGGGCTTAACGATGGGACGACTACCATTCCTACTATTCTAGTGGCTCCCGCGACACTTCTTTGGAGGAAAGATGTTTCTCTAAAGGTCTCTATTTTGGGTTGGCGCCTTTTTCTGAATAGATTATCTACGAAGGCTAATATATTTTGAAGGGGGATTATTCAGCATGACGCTCAGCGGTGTGTTACCGGTTGTGGGGAGATCGAGTCGGATGTTCACTTAATCTTATCCTGCAGCATTTTTGGGCAGGTGTGGTAGTTTGTTCAGCATTGGTTAGGTGTTCGTTCAACAGACCCCTTAACCATTGTCGATCACTATCTTTAGTTTGGTATGTCCTTGGGTCTTGCAAAATCGCGGTGTTATTTTATGTATCTAATTTGGTATGCAAGTTCTTAGGTCATTTGGAAGGAAAAGAATACGATAATTTTTCGTTCAGAGGAGAGCACACCTTATCAGCTCTTGGAAAATATCAAGATTCTTTCATTTTGGTGGTATAAACCACAATTTGTTGTTTATCATTATAAGTTCCATGATTGGTGCAAGAATCCATTTTTATGCTTGGGTGATGGCTGATGTCTTTCTTTTGATTGAAACTTTGATGTAATTATTGGCTATCCTCTTTGGCACACCTTGTGCTGGAGGGATATGTCATTGGTTTCAATATATCTCATTTTGATTTGTTCAAAAAAAATATCTTATGTAGCCTTCATTTTTTTAAGCGGAATTTTTCATGAATGTTCATAATATTATAAGAATCTCTCGCAAAAAAATAGAATTATTTAATAAAATAGGAATTAAATATGATTTTTTTTTATGTTTTTGGCGGTAAAAAGTAATATTTAATTCATGTTTTGTTAAACAATTCTAATTTTTTTGGATAGATTCTTACAATATTCTAAACATTTTTGAAAATATTTTATTCAAAAATATGATGATTGCACATGAGTTGACTTAAAAGTATGGATCAAAGTGGTGATTGAAAATTTTTGAGTCACTAAAAGTTAAAGAATTTTTTTATGGGGAATAAAATAAAAAGCTTGTATATTTATAAGGACCAAAAACTTATTTAATCCTAAAATATATTATAATTTAATAAATTAATATATATTAAAATCTTCTTTGACATTTAAAATCTCGAGTTGAAGAAGTATTTAAATAAGTTGTTATTTTAATATTTTGTAATTTTTCAATTATTTGTGACTGAAGTAAAAATGTCAGTCATAAGAAATGGGGATTTAAATTGTTACCATTTGAAAACTATGGCTAATTTTCGACTTAGATAAAAGATTTAGATTTTTGAACTTTAAGTATGCGTTGAAATGAATTTGATACAAGAAGATAATAGATGTATGTATGTATGTATATATGTTTATGGTCCGTAAAAATAAAGAGATTAGATTTGATGACAACAGTTTGGGAGAATTTTGTCCGAAGTTTCAAAATTGTATGAAGTATAAAAAAACACATGAAGAATAAGGAAACGAGGGATTTTGCCTCTGGTCCATGTGTCCCGCATGCTGATTGTGGATTTTTGCCTATTTAAAGTCTATTTGGACCCATAAATATTCATTCAGAAACCTGGTGGTTCATAGGCAAATGAGTGCAACCAAAGCATATCAACAAAGGGTGTTTTTGCCCATTCCACTTGTTCTCGTGTATGTTTACTTTTTTATTTTTGATGATGTATTCAGTTACTATGAATAGCTAAACACTTTAGATTAGGATTCAAAGATTAATCTCTATTATTTGATGGGTATTCCCACAAGCTCATGACAATTTATTTTATCAGTGCTATTTGAACTAAGTATATTTAATATACAATGTTCTTAAGCTTTTCAGTTTTTTTTATCTTAAACCAAACCTAGGTTAAAAATATTTTATTAAGTTTTCACTTTTCTAATCGGAATCAATATATATATATATATATATATTATTTGCTTGAGACGTCCGCTGAGAAATCGAGAATTTCTCATGTATGACTAATTTAACATTCTTAAATTCTAGTGAGAAAGTAAGTCCATAGTAACTCCAGAGGAGAAAAATCGTGCGAAGGGGCCTACTATAACTGTAATATGTCTTACTTTTTTAGATGTCTTGAGTATAAACCTTAAATGTGTTATTGGTCCTTGCACTTTTTTTTGTTTGGCTTCAGTCTCTGCAGTTTGTAAAATTTTTGTAATTGGTCCTCCTGTTAACTTCAAGTTAAAAAAAATGTAAAAAGTAACGGTGTGCCACGTGGATCAGTTATTTCACGCCATGTGGCACACTAAAAGACAAAGTGTTTATAATTAGAATAAATAAAACAAAATAATTGATTTTTAACAGTTTTTATATTACTATTATTATTTAATTAGAAATAAAAAATTAAAAAGAAAAAAAGATATAAAGAAACAAAGAAGAAAAGAAACGCAGAAGCTCAGATAAAAGGGGGGGAAATGGTTTTGTACTGTTTCAACCGGAACCAATTTGATTTGTTGCCTTGCCTTACCTTTCGATTTTGCATTCTCGTTTTAGTTTCCGTCTGCATTTTCATTGAATTTCTGTTCACCATGAGCTACATTTTTCGTTGGAAGCCTTTGTTTTTCATTTTGAGCTGGTTCAAGTTGAAATTGTAAAATCCATTTTTCCCTTTTCACGAAGCTTCAGAGTTTCGTTTCTTTCCTTCTTTTTATGTCTCCCACCTTTCATTCTTTCTTTCTCAAAACCTTTTGCTTCATTTCTTTCTATATAGTATAAAAATTATTTAAAAATCAATAATTTTATTTCATTAATTCTAATTATAAAATTTTTGTCCTTTAGTGCCACGTAGCGTAAAATAACTGGTTCACGTGGCACACCGTTAGTTTTAACATTTTATTTAACTTGAAGTTAACAGGAGGACCGATTACAAAATTTTTACAAACTGTAGGGACTGAAGCCAAACAAAAAAAAGTGGTAAGGACCAAAGCCAAAAAATGGTGAAAGTGTAAGGATCAATAACACATTTAAGCCAATAGAAAATCGTTATGTAAATGCAACTTGGTTGGTAGCTTCGTCGACATTGAGTATAAGTTTGAATCTCAAATTCCCACTTCTCTACACTTATATTATGTCAGTTTAGTCATTAAACTATTTAAAAAAAAACATGTTATTTGATATTACATGTTCGATTTCTTTGGAATAGTGATATTTGAACAACTATTTGAGACAACTTCTTTTTTCTCTCTTTTCAGTGGTCAAAAACAATGGAGAAAGAAAAAGGAAGAGAGAGAATAAAAGTATAATGTGAGTATGAGAGAGAAAATTGTCGAAAAGTTGTCATAAATTAATTGTACAAATATCATTTCTCATTTCTTTGTCATCAATGTCTTACCAATATCACCACTTTAGATCTAAATTCCTCCTATCATACCTTTTTCACAAGTTTCACCCGTCATTAAATTCGAAACAGCCAAATCATTTTATCTGAAACACTGTAAATTGTTTTTATTCTTTATATATATACTTATTTTTTCAGACTATGAACAACTAGCCGTCTTAGCTCAGCTGGTAGAGCGCGTGGCTTTTAACCACGTGGTCGTGGGTTCGATTCCCACAGACGGCGAAATTATCTATTTTTATTTTTGTTGTATTTTGTTGTATGAGAATTTATGGTTTGTTCGGTGTAAATGGAGAAGAAGAAGTAATGTAAATATCAAAAAACCTCTCATATCATATGTATATGCATGCATGTTGTTGGATCACAACAAAACTTTTTCATAAGTCATATATTATTTACATGTTCTCTTCTGCTGATAAATCAGAAGCAGAATCATCAAGTGTTGAATTTGATATGGTCTCCACTTGACTCTCACAATCTGAACTTGTCCTTTCTTCAACAACAGCAGGGTGTTTTAAGAACCAATACATTATACTTGCTGTTAGTGTAAGGATCATCTTCTGATTTACCTATATGATACATCATTAAAATGTTTAGCATATAAACCACAAAGTAAGTATCATAAATGTTTACAAATTTTTGTTTCCAATTTGAACTACCTCAGTGATGTCTTCAGGAAGCAAGAATATTGAACATCCAAGCTTTCTTGCAATACTGATAATGTAGGTAGCATTCATCATTTTCTCTTGATCTGCATAATTTAAACCAAATATGAAGCCTGTTTAATTTGATAAATCAATGGTTTGCTAAGAGTCCATGTTTTCAAATTTATGTTCACACCAAACCATACCATTGTGAAAATAGAGGATTTAATTTTGTTGTTTGTTTCATGTGGGAAAATAGGATAAAATTAACTCCAGTTGAGAGAATTTCATAATTAAAAAAATATGCAAAACATTAACCAAAGCTTTTGACGGAACAAGATCTCGGATTCGAGCCTTGCAAATAGAAAAATTATGTTTAAGCGGGGAGACGCCAGTAACTATGGTCAGTCAAATTCCTTTTAAAGGGATTTTTTTTTTTTTGAGGGAGAATTATTGATTACCAATTTTATTTTATTTTGCACCAATATCATGGTTACCAAAAAATAAGAATTATTGTTTTATTTTTTTTGAGGGAGAAGGATTATAGATTTGTCAATTGTCAAAAAGTTTATGATTATAAATGACACAAGACATTGTTTTCCCATTTATCACAACCAAAATAAGACAGGAATAATACAAGACCATGATAGCTTTTATAAACTTCTTTTAGGACTTTTCATCAATTTGTTATGCTTTCAAACAGTTAGAAGGAATAATCTAAAAAATGTTTAAAAAGAGTTAGCTGTTTTAAATGGCTTCTCATGAAAGTTATTTTTAATTTTTATAGATATTTTTTTAAAAAAAAAAAATGATTTTTTTATGATAAACAAATACAAAATAGTTTATATTTTTCTAAAAAATCTCTAAAAAATATGGGAGATGTTTCTGATTTCAAAGCATAAATGCTATAAAGAATCAAAAGTTGTGGAGGGAACATCATTTTCAGTCTGCAAATCATGTGATTGTACATATAAAAAAAGAATATGGAAAAGGCATCCAAGTCAAAGATTCAACAAGTAAAAGGAAAATGTACCAGTTACTCCTTTTGTTACAAGACCCCAATTCACAGCTCTAGGTTGTACAGAACTGAGGAGCTCCAGAAAAAATATTCCATCTGATAAACTTTTATCCTGAAATTTGAAACAATTATCATGAGAAATTTTTTTTGTAGTCCTTTAATCCCTTAATACATACAAGTGGATAAAAGTGCAGTTTGTATGTACTTAAAAAGTTTATACAAATGTATGGATTTAATTCGTATAACAATGTAGGGGTAAAGATTCTTTACACCGTCATTTAATCATTGTCATCAAATTGTTAAAAACGTTTGACTTTAATCATAACTATTTCAAAACTTACACGTATGATTGATTGTAGTTTGTCAATGGTGTAAAAACTTTTACGTTGTCAATGTATCAAAATTAAATACAAATGATTGTATCATGGTACCATGAGTTTAACACCACACAAACTAATAATTGGTTATACAAAAGCACACTAGCTTCTTATCTTACTTCATTAGCAAGTCAGCAAGACTAAGGATAAAACAAGAAAATTACACAAATCTCACAAACAAAATGCATCAGCATTATTATTAATAAATGAAAATGAATAAAGAATAAGATTAAGGGCAAGGTAAACTAATGGACATGATAATTTAGTCCTTTACAGAAAAAATAAAATGAAAAGTATGAAATACCTTGAAACTATATATATGGCTTTGGCTTCCTGAGTTTCTCACTTTGGTGTTTGCCCATTGCAGAATATCAGAATCAGTTATTTCTTTCCCATGAGAGTGAAATCTCAAGTTCTTTAGAAGTTGTAGGATATTGCATCTCATCAATTGCCACAAATATGCTAAAAGTAAAATCAAACATAATGGTTTAGACTTTAGACAATGTTAATCTTCTCTAACATATTATGAAATTAGTACTTATTAAATGTTCGGTATATGTTTAATGGATCAATTGATTCACTATAATTATTTAGGTCAAGAATACATACCTAGTATTAATTTTTTATATCCCTGCACAATGTCATTTCCAGCAATATTCACCAAGGAAAACTTAAGTTGTTTCCCTATTTTCACAACTTGATTGCAATTCTCAACTTTTTTAAATGGCATCTTTATAGGAGGCTTGTTTGCAATCTTCCAATTAACAATCCCAGGTGACACTTTGTCAAGAGTCTCTAAAAGTACCCACCTGTAAATATAAAAAAAAAAAATATATAAATCTCAAATGTTAAGTAAAATAAACTATCTTCAATTAAGAATCACATCACTCCTAATCCTAAATGAAATCCTAAATGAAAGAATAATTAAAATAATCTCAAATAAAAAAGTGAATTAATAATATAGTTTTTGTTAGAATAGTGAATATGGTTTGAAGTTAAGAAGATAAATGTAGAAGAAAACAATGATCAATCACGATGTTTGGTCAATTATGACTATGTTTCCGATAACAAGGTAGCTGCTATACTTTTCAAAATGTATAAGAGAAAAGATGAAAACAAGAGATATTTCGATATTTCACCCGTTCCGGACATCCTCAAACACATTGTTGATATATGTTGAATTTCCAAGACTATTAATCCAAAGACGAAAAACTCTCTCTTCTCTTGAGTCTTGTGTATCATCTACCAATGAGTCAAGGAGAGAACTTTGTTTTGCTAGAGCTGAAAGTCCATTCCTGTTACAAAGAAATTGGATTAGCTTGCACATATTACATATATCAACAAAGGCATGTGCTGAAGAGAAAGATTATTATTATCACCTGATTTGGAAAATATGTGCAACAAAAGCAAGATTAAGATTTGGTGAACCTTCAATGATATCTCTAGCAGTTAAGTATCTCTTGCAACCCATCTTTTCAGCATGTTCAAGAACTAGTTTTGCTCTTTCAAACGGATTTTTCACAGCCAATGTCGATGGATTAGTGTATTCAGATGCAAGAACATTTAGAAGGTGAGCATAAGCTTCTGCATCCTACAATGCCACAAGAATCATATATGAAAAGACTATTAATAATAAATGTGTTAAGAAGTTTCTGTTATAATTAACATTAGCCCTGTCTCTAAATATATTTAATGTGGACAGTTTAATAAAATTGTTACACATATTCATTCATTAATTGTTTTTCTCAATCTACGTGAAAAAATCTTAATCGACAATTATTTTGAAACGGAGGGAGTAGTTTATAACTATGTAGTACTAAAGATGACTAAGTACATTCATGTTTCAAAAATAAACAGTTACCTTAACATCGGAGGAGAAATTTGCGACAATCTTCTTATATTCTGTTTTCTTCAAGTGGAAATTCATCCATCTCAACAAGATTTTTTCTGGTGGTAGACTCATCAACTCTTCCATATCCTGTTATTTTACTAAATATGAATACAAAATATACAGAAGCGATGACGAATATGAAAAGATGAAGAACGGTATTTTACCTTACTATCCCAACCAACCAGTTCCAAAAGTTGAGGAGTTTTCTTTAGGTTCAGATTTGCCAATAATTGTATCTAATTTAACATCAGCATTAGTAATGTCAAAATTTTGCATCATAAAATTTACTTTACTGTATTTAGTATGTATTAGTTTCATTGATCTAAAAAGTAGAATGCATGAATCATTGATCACTTACCTTAATAATCTGTGAAATCAGACCAAGCACCAAATGACGCTGAAATTAAAACGAAAGAAGTTAGATACCAACCTACAAAATGTAAAAATAAAAATAGAGAAGGGTTATTTCAACAAGATCATTATATGCTTCAATGAGAAAAGTGGATCAATCCTACGAAAATGTAGGGAGAAGCCGTAAAATAAAATAGACCCTTCTCTAAAATGCCGTTAAGTAAAATAGACCCTGCTCTAAAATGTTATATTCCTGTTCTATATAGGTTAGGCCTATTGCATAACACTAAGCTCATGATTTTGAAAAACTTGTTATATAAACATTAGCAAGGCTTAGAGTGGCAAAACATAAATCTACGGTTAGTTTGAATCTTCTTTGAGTCACGAAATTAGAAAATGGTAATCCTCGTTACATGTGTGTGATGAGGAATTGAAAGCTTTAATGTAAACACTAATTCATGTACACACTGTAAAAAAAGTTTACACTGTCAATTAATTTTAATCGCTAGATCATTAAAAAATGTCTGACTTTAATCATAACTACTTCTAAAGTTACATATATGATTGATTATGATATGTTGATGGAGTGAAACTTTTTACACTGACATACCCTTCCTTCAATTAAGTCTTGAGTGCCAATGTTGACTACGGTACATCCAATTGCTTTAGCAGAGTTGAGGCAAAGTGTGTGATTTTCATTTCTTTCCCAAGGGTTAAGTAATCTTTTTGTATTGATTGCGCGTTCATCGATAGTTGTCGGAACTGCCACATTAATAAGTTTACTGCAAGAACAAGTAATTCGTTTTCAAAATGTTTCCATAAAAATGCTGGCATAATGAGTCATATAAGAAGTTAAAATGATAATGTCTAGTATATACCAAAGAAGAACACCGTCTTTTGCGATTTCAAAGAGATCGTTGGTTGAAGGATCAAGAGGAAGGTATTTCTTTAGGAATTCGTCTTCTGCAAGATAATTATTTATATGTGTAACATATGATGCCTTCTCGGATTCACTTATTGTGTGAAGCAATGTTGTAGTGGCAACCTTGAGGAATGCTGACGAGTTTTTTGCATTATTGCTTCCTGTTCTAGAACTTGCAAAAGTTTGAAGTTTCAAGTAAACCTGTCATCATTATATAGTAACCATTATTTGATATCACTCAAATCAAACACTTAAATTTTGATGGTTTCTCATGGAGAAAGCATTAAGTGTTTTAAGGTGAGCCAGTTCCAAATAATTGAAGAGCTGAAAAATATGGTAGCAGTTCAAAACATGCTACAGAAAAATGCAGAGAAAAATGTGCTTTTCTGATTAGCTCTCTTTGTGTCTAATGTAAAGAAATGGTGGAAGAAAAATTATATATGTGTATGTATGCATATATTCCTACGAAGCACTTACACTTCAAATTGACGGTGTGTCTAGTGTCTACACTGGCACATGTAGTTACGCTCGATTACTTTTATTTTCTCAAATTATTACTAGTTTCAACGTGTTGGTGGTAGTGTCATGTCCGAGTTAGTGCTTCATAGTTCTAGATCAACAAATGAAGGAAAGGAAAATACGAGCTAACACTAATTTCATAACTTTCCTTTCCATTTCATATATATTGAAATTGGATAGATATCAAGATTGAGATAGATCATGAAAAGAAAATTACTAGAAAGTAAAAAACGTAACTTGTGGATATAGATTAGATCAGAATTACCAAGTTGATAAAAACTTACCTTGAGAAACAATTCAAAATCAACATCTTCATCTGATTTCTTATACAAATCATTGATATAAGAATCTCTCTCTTCTTCACTAAGATTTTCTCCCACAACTTTCAATCTTGACATCTTTGAAGACAAGTCTGCAATGGTAAGCTCCCCACTCTCTCTCCTCATGATCATGAACTGCAATCAACAACCATTAAAAATGATCATGACTCAGAAGCTCAATTTTAATGAAAAAATAAAAAATAAAAATCCAATCTTTCTTGGAGAATCAACACAAAAAGTAAAATTAAAAACATGATTCAATCTCAACATCAATATCTTAAAAAATGATGATGGCCCAGAAGCTTAATTGCAATGGAATGAATCAAAATATCATCTTTTGTTTTTGGAGAATCGACACAAAAAGTAAAAATGACATGATTCAATCTCATCAACAATATCTTGCAAACCAAGCAATAGTATGATCAACAATATCTTAAAAAATGATCATGACCCAAAAGCTGAGTTACAATGAAAACAATCAAAATCTAATCTTTTTTGGAGAATCAGAACAAAAAGTAAAAAACATGATTCATTCTCAACAACAATAAGATGATAAATTTACTTGTGATTTTAAGCTGCGAAGTTCAACTTGTGTAAACTGGTTTTGTAGCCATGGATCTGAAACTATAATACCCCAATGACTTGACATAGCTATAAAACTATAACTAAAAATCTATTATTGAATTATGTTACTTCTGTATTTTGGTGCTTGTTCTTGCTTGCACCAATGCAATGAGTCTATGTATGTATCTGAATTTTATCTAAAAGTTGATAAAAAAAGGTGAAAGTGTTTGGAAAGAGTGTTAGAGAAGGAGATGGAACAAGGACACCATTTTGGGACCGGGAAGAGCTGTCACAGTTCAAAGTTGTTTTGGTGAGTGTGTCATTGCATGTGTGTTAGAGAGAGAGAGAGAGAATTCAAATTATTACAACAATATCCTTTTAGTCCCAACAAGTTCCTAAACACTTGGGGATGGCCCCCATGTGTATTGCCGTTAAAGAGATTATTCCAAAGTTTCATCATCATAATCTTTTTTCTTTTGGTAGAATTCATCATCATACTCCACAAATTCTAGCTTAACTGTAGGTCATGATCAAGTTCTAATTTCGGTACATGTATTTATGTGGATGAGTTTCTCTTGGAACATGTGTGGAAATTGAGTTAAAAAGACTAAACACAAATTCCCATGTTGGGTAGAACTAGTCTTGTGTGAATTGAAAAAAGTGGAAGTTCCACATCGGATTGAACACACACATTAGCAGTGTTTATATAGTGGGGGTGTGGGGTACATAATTAAGTGAACAAAGTAAGCACTAGAGAAAAAATATATATTGATATATATTTTATTATTTGGAAATGATAAATTAAATAATTAATTTAATCATTATTAGAAAGTGTTTTTCTTAGTCCCCAAGTTTTACTAAAAATATTTTGGAACGCAATCTAGAATATTTTGGAATAAAATCTGAAATATTTTGGTAGGCAATTTAATATATTTTAATACATGATCTGAAATATATTTTGATACTCAATAATATATTTCTGTATTGAATAATATATTTTTGAATTCAATATGATATATTTTGATACTCAATTTGAGATATTTTTGTACTAGATCTAATATGAGAATTACTTGCTCCCAAAGTTTCTCACTTATTAGTTGTGAACTT
>Ga0228710_1011286_pt1 | contig 11589 bp, 7 predicted proteins | sample MedpolnodulmetaG_FD_177995 | JGI IMG/M metagenome (GOLD analysis project Ga0228710, IMG submission 177995) | Root nodule microbial communities from Medicago polymorpha collected in Santa Monica, California, United States - pink nodules | ecosystem: Host-associated > Plants > Roots > Nodule... | reverse complement strand
TTCGTACCCGCTGCAGGATGTCTTGGACTTTAAGAATGTATTTTATAATTTGGACGTGTAGTATTGTATTGTTGATTGTACGAACGCGTATCTTTGTATAAAATATTCATTCGAAGAAACTTATGTTGTAAATTTTAATGTATCCAGTACTAAAGATAATGCACATGCTAAACTTTCTAGATACGTTTAGTATGGGTATTACATTTTGTTGGCAACCATTACTATAATCAGATTGAAATTCATTTCTATTGTTATCTACACCATCAATTTCTATAGCTATAGCATCAGCTTCCATTCTCAAAGTTCCAATTTCGTTCTGAGAAACAAATTTTAAATGAAGAATCATAAGAGAATAACAAAAGGTTACAGCAATAATAAATAGCGTCAAATTGATCTTCATGAATTGGACAGTTAGAATTCCAAGGAATAAATCTAGGAGATCAGATTCAAGAAATCAGACTCAAATGAAGAATCAGTTAGAATTTGCCTTGATAAGCAAAAAGACATTTAAACAAAAGCAGCACAAGAAATCCGACTTAACTGGTTCAGTTTTTCATTCAAAGCTTTATTAGATACAAAAGAGTACAAATATGTTAACAACAAAACAAGAACACCCAGATGAGCTTTAAGCAAGAATCTCCTTGAAAGTTTCCCTTTTTTTCAAACGTAACATCATTCTACTGATACTGAAATTTACCAGTGTTATAAATAATGAATTTGATGAAGTTCAACTTTCAAAAAGATGGTTGAAAGAAGAGCTGATTGCATAACAAATGAATCCAATGATACTGGAAAAAAAATCCTAATATTCTCCATTAATTTTTTTGTATTAGTCTATTGGAAATTCATGTGGGCATAGTACTTAATTTCTAAAGGGTGGGGTGTAAATTTGTATTTGGATTTAAAGACTGATGTTTTTTCCTACAGTCAGAGAGGGTTTTGACTTTTGAGGTAGAAACAAACTTCATAATAAACTAAAATAATTTTTTTTAAAATTTTTTAAGACTAGTAAAAGATATTTCAATTTGTGGTCATCACAACTCACAATCTGTTGTTGACAAGATATGTTGAATTTCTATTGCAAATAAGACTTAGACAGTTGTCCTTGAAGAGTAGTAGTTAATGATTGGACCATTTAATGATTAGACTTAAAATAATTATTTCTAACATCTGTTTGAATGCAAATTTTTAATATACAATTACAAATTAAATTGAGTTCAATCAGGACTTAAAATAATTATGTTTAATTTGTGGATAGCTCACACAACAATATCCTTAATCTTCCAACAATTACCAATAAGAAGTTGTTCAGATTTTATGTATGACAGTACTATTGAGATAATCATATAATAAGAAGTTGTACAATTTTCCAAAAAGCAAGAGTCTACCTTCTTTTCATTTGTCAAAGAAAACTGCAACACGTTGCTTGAAATTTCATAGAAAGAGAAATGCTTCTCATATCTTCTCTCCTATAAGCAAAAACATCGCTCGATTGTGAAACACCATGAGATCCATGCTCAACCAAATTGTGAGATGGGTGACACAGCCAATGATCTGGAGGTGCGTGTGTTTTGTTTCATTCGTTGTTGGACTGCTTTGTTATGCTCTTAGCTCTTCCTTCAATCATCTATTTGGGAACTGGAACTTTTTTAAGGTATTTCTTTATAGCGTTTTCAGTTTCATTATCTGCCTTGCCATCTTGTTTGCAAACAAATGCCACACCTCGAGTACTAATCTTCCGCTTAAAGCTCATTTGGTGTTTTTAGTTTTCATAATCACCACTGTTTACTCCTTCTTTTTTGATAAAGCTAACGGAAAACCAGATTTGTACAGTCTGATTTCCAGTGCTGCTTTTTCCATCATGTCTCTCAGTTTGTCAAAGATAACTCACTTTGGATTTGAAATTGATCTCCTATACTTTTTTTGCGGATATTTAACTTTACAACTGATGAAGATAAAATTGGTTTTAGTAATTGTTGGGGCGAGTTTCAGTTATACCCTCATCATTTTTCGTTATTATTTGGGTAAACCAAGAGAAAGTGGCGGCCATCTTGGACTCCAAATCCAAGACCAAACTCCTATAGTCATTCAAGTACACCAAGATTCTGAACAATCGAGTACTGGTCAAGTGAGCTTTTATGAAACCAACACCGCCACTGAAAGGGCTGAAATTGGTCCACATATAAATATTGATGCCCAACAAGAAGACAGGGATCTTGAACCGGTCACTCACATCAAATTGTCATCACAAAAAGGCAAACGTGATGATGTATACAACAAAGCCTTGACGATTGTAAAGTGGAGCTAGTTCAGATGAATCAGAAACTTAATGGCGTTATTTGGCACCTGCTTACAAGCAAAAAGTCTTTCCCGACTCAAATATCTGGGAGAATATCATCATGGAGAAGGGGATGAGTGAAATTAAGAACGACCTACTCAAAACAGTAAGGAAAATGATGGAAAACTGGGTTTCAGACTGAGTATTTCAACATGTACAACATTTTTAATTAGGAGCGAATTTCTGAACAAATGCCTCTGTAGACTTAGATTGCATGACGTTAACTCGTGGGACGTTGAGAATGATAATATTGGGAATTCAATTAGCACTTTCCACACAGCTCTATGAATACATTTTCTCATGAGAGAAATATTAGGAAACACATCTTTTCCAGGCTTTCTCTTGATCATAGCAGTTTTACCTCGTTGGAATGATGGAGAATCGGACCTAAATTGTGGGTGAAATTTATGTTTCTAAGTACAATCACGTATTTCATACTATTTTCTGCCAGATGATTTTGTTCATTATGGGGTTCATCTTCTTACCAAGAGAGTAATGAATTGCATTACATTACAGTTGTTTCTAAATTAGATAAGGGTAGTATAGCTTATTTTAACAACCCTTTGATCATACAGCTGTTAGTGAGTGCTTTGGTTGCAAAATCCAAAAACTGCATAAACCCTGCTTTTGGACATCATTTCATGCTCAATAACAATAGACAAATACAACTCGCGGCAAGATATGAATATATGCAACCACTTTTGGGAAAAGATTGGCCTCAAATACAAGCTTCAAAAGTTAGACAAAGTATGAGAGACTCTCTAAGATCCTCATGGCCCCTAATGATGTTGTCGAATCAATGAGATTGTTCCATCTACACTTTTTAGATATAAGAAGAACTCAGTTTCTATGTGTTGGCGTCGATAACAAGCTAAAGGAAACCATGAGAAGGTCCTTTAAAAGGATGTTCTGGCCCCTATATGAAAAAATCATTGGGAGGTTCAAGGATGTTCTTGGTGAGAATGTTGTTAATCATCATATTAAGTATGGAATATCCGATATTGAAGATAAACTCGATTATTTGTTTGATTTACTTCGTTAAAGCAGGCTGAAGCAGCGGAGGCAGCCGTGGAAGCGATCAGTGGAATGGAGTGGATATAGGAAGCTATTGGAGGAACCCAAGTCAAGGAAGAAGTAGCCTTCCATAGCTGGTGACCATAGGCCTTAGCCTAGCATCCTGTCTCCATAAATAGATCATAAATGTTTCGTCTACTTCAATATACGCACAAGGTTTCACCACCATGAATGAATGCAGAGAAGCTTGAAGCACCGAAAAGTGTGTACTTTGTTGCTCTGTTGACTATCAATTCCTCCTTAGAGCTAGTACTTACTTCCACATCTCTGTTGCTTCTAGCCAACATTCACTAATATTGTTACATCTTTTCATCATTTTCTCTAGTTTTGGATGCTCTGTCTAGTGCTTAGTCTAGTTCTTAGTTTATATATTTTTTTTTTGTGTAGACATCTAAGATAAATCTAGTACAAGTTTGTGATGATAAAAAGATTATATATACACACACAGGGCTTCTAATTTACACCCATCTAAAAATTCTAAGGTGTAAGTTAGCAACCTACACCCACTCGATTACGTACACTCATTTTTATAAATGTTATAAAATTGTTTACACCCACCTCACTAATTTATACCCACTTTCATCATTTCAAATATTGTTTCCTTAAAAGTTTGTCTCTATTAAATGTTTTGTACCTTAAGCATGTCATTGTTTTCTTTTTTTAAGTATCTTCCTTAAGATAGTTACAAAACCGCCCTTTTATTTAAATTTAATTAGAATAGAAACAAAAGGTTGTTTTAGTAAAATATAAGTGGGTGTAGCTTGCTAATTTATACCTTAGTGTTTTTAGGTGGGTGTAAATTAGCAGCCCTATATATATAGTCATAAGTTTTTGTACCCTTATTTTCTCTTCTATTAACTACTCCCTCCGGTGCTATTTATAAGAAAAAATTGACTTTTTAGATTATTTGAGTAATTGATGTATCTAGTCTAGAATATAGACCAAATACATCATTTATACAATGAATCAAAAAAGTCAAATGTTTCTTATAAATAGGACCGGAGGAAGTACAACCGAAGTCATAGAAATAAGAGGAAGAGGAGATTACAGAGATAGGAAACATAGTTAAAGAGCTTGAAGATTGAGATACAACTGAAGTCATAGTCCCTTCCACGACATGATATTGAGTGTAATAAAACAAATAAATAAGTTCATGCTTCTTGATTCGTGTAATTTCAATTTATTTGTGCAATTTCCCCTTCCTTTAATTTCTATGACAGCTGTATCTCAATTTCAACTAAAGTCATGAATCATATCACACATAGTCTGAAACAAGTTGATGATTTTAAACAAACGCCACGTTGAAAACATAACAAAGAAATCCTAAACGATGGTTCTCATTTTATTTCTGAAATGAGTAATAATTAGATTGATCAGCAACTTAACTCTATAAATAAATAGCAGTTATTTATTCTCTAAATTTTCCGTAAACTAAATCTTCAAGATAGCCGCGCAACGATATTATATCTAGTTTTTAACAATAACTTCCATCTTGTTTTAGAGCATGATGCTGAGATACTTGAGTGATGTTGGAATAGCCATTGGTCACAGTTACGTATGGCTGGCTCTTTTAATGTTGACTGTTGGTAGCAACAATTTTCTACTAGCGAAGAGATGAGAAGCATAAAAAAAAATTAATAAATGAGAAGTGTTTCCCTTTTTCACCGATGAAATTTCAAGGAAAGTAAGCTGACAAATAGAAAAGGCTCCTCACCACCAACAAATTGACGTTTTCTTTGACATATTAAAAATTGAAATGAAAAGAACATAGACTCTTTGCTCTTTGGACTTGAGTCAATATGGACGGAAAGCGACCAAAAACCTACTTCCCACTGACTTAGTATGTAATACTATTTGGACACACTTTTTTGACAATACGCAACACACGCACTGTTTACCGTATTTATACTGTGAATGGTGCTTTTTTGTCACTATTTTTATTTTTTTAAAAGATGGAAGACGATTTTCTAATACAAAATATACGTTGTGTCATTATCCAATTTGACAAATTCGTTAACAACAAAGATGTACGTTGTTAACCATTTTTTTTAACATGAAATTCATTAACCACTATGACTACTTATTTTACCATAAAAATGTTAAGCATTCACCACTTATTTTACATAAAATATATGTACTTCGGTTATTTTTTGAAACCGTAAAATAATGGGTTAATACCTAACATTTTTGTTTAATAAAGTTGTCAAAGTAGTTAATGAAATTCATGTTAAGATTAAGGACCATATCAACCACCTATAACAACCAATTATAATAGTCATTGCAAGTCGCAAGTTGAAAGCTACTTGAAAGTTTGTTTGCATATGCATTACCCCTATATGGTTGATCTAAGTGCTTCTATCTCTAAAAACAATTTTAAATAACTAAGAGAGAAAATGATACCCGTTATGCAGCCAAAGGTATGGAGATTTGTGGGCTTTGTTTCAGCTGTTGTTGGACTGCTTTGTTATGCTCTAAGCTCCTCCTTCAACCATCTATTTGGAAATTGGAATTTGTTGAAGGTAATTCTTTATACTCTTTTAAGTTTCATGATCTGCCTCACGATTTTGTATGCACATATATGGCAAAACTCTAGAAGTCTTCGGTTCAAAGCTCATACAACTTTTCTGGCATTGACAATCACCACTGTCTATTCATTTTTCTTCGATAAAGTGGTGAATGGAAAACCAGATGCATATAGCTTGATTTCATGTGCCGCCTTTGCTATCATGTCACTTAGCTTGACGAGGCAACCTCAATCTCAGTGCGGATTTGAAGTTGATCTTCTCTACTTTTTCCTTGCATGTCTAATTGTGCAACTCATGAAGATTAAATTGCAATTAGTCATTGTTGGAGCAGGTTTCAGTTATTCTCTTATTATTATTCGTTCTTCTTTTTCTTCCATAAATACTGTAGCAGAAAACGAGTATTTTGGAGTTGGACTAAGCCGTCAAAATTCAGTAGTTATTGAAATGGATTCACTACCAAGGCCCAATAATGATATTTATTCTGGAATGATGCAACAACTCAAGACTTGTACTAATGCACTTCAACGGGAGTGTTTGAATATCATTGACAGGTTCACGGAGGAATACAATCAAGATAGGAGTGAATTACATTTACATGGTAAGTGTGATTTTGTAATGGATACTCTGCCGTCAGGAAAAGTACATAATCTTCATGAAATTGTGAAGTTGATGCTATGTGCTGGGTATGAGAAAGAGTGCTCTGATGTGTACATTAGTTGGCGGAAGGTACTCTTGCAAAAGTGTTTACAAAATAAAAATTTTTGGGTTGCCGGAGGCAAAGATCAACACCGAGAATGAGCGCGAAAGAGAGAGATACTAAGATACCATGTTTCAAAGACGGATGACTGCTTCTAATGTAGCTACGGCGGTTTTGTTTCCAATTGAACAAAAATTCTGCGATCATGTCTTCTCAGGGTTCTCCTCTGTCACCTCTCATTGTTTCATTGAGGTTTGCCAAGAAGCAACGTTTCAGCTGCTGAATTTTGCAGATGTGATTGTTTATGGGACCCCATAAAAGTGGCGTTCATTCAAAATGGTCGACATATTTGAACAGTTGAATAATCTAATTCCGAAATTCCAATCATTATTTCCTGATTCATTAGTGAACGAGGCAATTGCAGTTCGGAACAGATTAGGAGAAGCTAGCAGGGTCCTCTTCATGAAAATGCCTAATTTTATTTTCAGAGTCCCAGCAGCAAATCAAATTGTTTCGTGATATGGCCATCGTCATCAAATGACTATCAAGGTCATGAGCTACGTGTCTTCTGCTTGTATGAAACGGAGGAAGCTGGAACAAATTTTACAAGAATATCCTGAAGTTCATAATGAACTGGAAGCACCTTCTTTCTTCTTGAAGCAGATGGAGCAGATAATGAGGATGTTGCAAAGAAAATTGATAGTCAAGTCCGACAATTGTAAGGACCCAGCTTTACACCATATTTTCATGCTAAATAATAGGTTAAATAATAGGTCACGCATAGAAGCTATAAATAAATTCTGGGGATTGGAAACCATTTTTGGTGATGATTGGTTCCAAAATAGCAAAACAAAAATCAAACAAAACTTTGATTCTTATAAAAGATGCTCATGGAATAAGGTGATCGACTTTCGGATGCTGGACAACAATGACAACATTACAGAAGAATTATTGAAAGAGAAGATTCATTTGTTCAACAATCACTTTGAAGCAATATGCAAAGCCCAGTCTGCATGGTTTGTATATGAAAATACGTTAAGGGAAGAAATAATATCATCTGTGGGAAATATCTTGCTGCCAGCATACGGAATCTTTGTTGGAAGGCTCCAGGATATTCTTGGTAACCAAGCTTATAAATACATTAAATATGGAATGTTCGAGATTCAAGAACTACTCAATCATTTGTTTCTGGGAAATGAAAATATATGAATTAGAATATATATAAAACATTTGGTGTGTTTCATTTTTAGTTTTCCTTTCTGATTTTGTAGTGACTTGTTTCAATTCCTTTGGGAATATTGTGCTTTTATGTGAGAAAGTAATTATCAGCAAATTTGTTTACTATCTTTAATCTTCTGATTTTTATAGATGTAATTTGCAGCGGTTTATAGCTTATTTACTAGAATTTTATCATTCACTTCTAGCATAAATGTCTTAGTCATCAATCATCACACTGATATTAGACTATAGAAAAGATTCAATGTACAATTAAAATATTTAATACTATCATAAATACAAAATTAGAGAATAATCTTGAAAATATAAATACAAATCGAAAGTACTTCATGGGTTGAACAAAAATAAGATATGTGAAGAAATAAAACAACAAAATACTTTTAGAATCTTCTAGGAGCAACAAGAACTTGGATTTTATTCAATCCCTTCGGATGTTAAAGATTAATTTCATAGAAGAATAGTCCACAACACATGAATCACAGAACCAAATTAAAATGAACTATTAGTTTTCTGGAGCAACTGTCCAACTTATGTAATCCCTTGTGGAACATTTCCCCTCTTTCTGTTTCCTCTAGGTCGGGTAAAATTTGTCTGCCATTGGTTAAGTTTCTGTGCTTCGCTTGTGGGAGTAATGTGGTGACAGAACGGAAAACAAGGTAAGGTCTTGGTCGATGCTTTTCACTGCAATGGAGGATCCTAATCCAAGTGTAAAAACCTCGTACAAAGATTGATCTCAGGAGTTAGGAACATCTTTTTCATCAACATTTTCAGCTTTCCTTTGGTTAATTCACTTCTAGTTTTTACTTACAGTCTATGTGTGACTATGATCATTAAGATCTGTAATATCTCCTCTTGGCTATTTTTCCTAGGACATCATTTCAAACCCATATTTCCCAGTAAGCATGCATAGTATTTGAAAGACCTCCGTCATCTCAATAACTAATCATGAGTAATAGAAAAATTGTAATGTATCTGAGAAAATTTACACCTACCTCTTTTAATTATTTCGTTTTATAAATTTATAATTTATAATCTCAATTTTCATTGTGAGAGCATGGCATCTCGTAGGTAAAATCTATAGATAGGAATGTATGCTTATTGATAGTTTTGGTTGAAACAAGAAAGTAATAGGAATATAGATTGTTTTTATTTTCCCATTATAACAGTGTGTTTAATTAGTTTCTATAATTTCGTATGTTAAATATTAAATTTAATGTTGCATACACCTAATATCCATAGGTAGTTCGATATATACTTATTCAGATTTCTTGTAACTTAAGAAACTTCAATTTTTCATATATGGACGGGTAGTGTTGTGATTTTTTTTTAAAAAAAAAATAACAAAATTATATTTTTAGTTCTGGCAATTAACACCCTAGTATTACTCATCATATATATCCAAACAGTCCAAAATGACATGATCTATTTCAACCAGAGATATCCATTGATACTTTTAACTAACACTTCAGCATCTAGTTTTATAATAAGACTAGCAAAAACCTATTCAATTGCGTCTGCCAAATTTAGGGACATGTGGGTTGCATCAAGATTTTTGCTGGAAATTTCAGTTTCCCAGAGTCGTCCCGGAATAGAAAATCTTAAACCACAAGAGTTATGACAATGGGCAGTGCATGAAGAGGTGCTCCTGATCTTACTTCTCATTCTCACAGAGGGCATCACGGATCCAGTTCAATACTTTTTAAAATATGGAATGACAATCACTGAAGATTAACTCAAATATTTATTTCTTGAAAGCGAGTTAATGAATCAGTTGTCGTCCATCACCAGCCACCATAGCCATTAGGGTAACAACTTGATTATTCATGATGATACAAATGGAAATTTTATTAACATATAAGAAATTAAGTTACACGTCTCTGCGACATTAAGTAATGCTATTCATCTTGAACAGCCTTTTCTACTCACAGGTGGAACTGATAATGAAGAATTTGGAAGCCAAGTCACAAATTGATGAATAATCTAGGTCCGGTTGAGTACAAATTGGAAACCTTTTGGGATGATAGATTCTGTAAAAATATTAGTCAATACTTTGAACTATACTCTAGATGCACATGGAATAACGTGATAGATATTCTGAAGATGGATATCAGTGAGTCAATGGCGCACAATTCTGAAGCAGATTCAATGAAAGAAAAACTCAGTTTGTTCAATCAGAAGTTCAGGGAGATGTGTGAAATTCAGTCTACATGGCGTGTTTTTGATGAACAACTAAGGAAACAAATAATAATTTCTGTGGAAAACTTGTTGCTGCCGACATACGAAAACTTCATTGCAAGGTTTGAGAAAGTTGTTGATAAAAATGCCAACGCATATATCATGTATTGAATGTCTAGCATTCAAGCTCAACTCAATCATTTGTTTCTGTTACAGGATATCGATGTTGATTGTGTTGGATGATCAATTATAACTTAGTTAGTTAGTTATAGTTTGTTAGTTAATTTAGTTAGTTTAGGGTTGGATAGTGTTATATATGTATGGTTAAAGCATAATAAAGTGTATAAATAGGGTTCATGTATTAACCATTCTGGATCTTTTGAATATGATTGCTCATGAGAAATATCTCAATTTGCAAGCATTTAACTACCGTTTCTCTAATTTTCTCCATTTTATTTAATTTCTTGGCCTTTGTACTGCATGTCATTATATGGTTTCTTTCATATTTTTTATTGGTTGAAAGAGGAAACTAATTTCTATTTTATTTGATGGTTGAAAGGGGAAACTCCTCACCAATTGTTTCTTTCCATTCCTGAAATCGTTGTCCCCTTCATTTGTGATTAGTATAGACTCAATTCAATTTTTTAACAATCACAGAAAGCATTAAACTATACTTATAACTAAGAAATTGCATGAAAATAAGGTATTAATCAATAGAAATTGAGTACATCAAGTTCCCAAATTCTTCCTAACTCCAGGTTAGAGGGTTTTAGCTACTCAAGTAGTATTAATAAAAGTAGAAATGTGAAAAGATGATGCATCCCTCCAGCCAAGAATCGCATCCAAAATCTTTAAAAAATAATGTGTTCTTAGATATCCTTCACTAAAGGACGAATTGTTCAGGAGAATCTGAGTTTGATTTTTGAGTTCCCCTTTTAGGTACCGGAGGGTTAACAATTAACACCAAAAAAATATCCAATTAAGAAAGGTATCAGAGTCAGCTCTTTAAAATATTATCTTCCGTTCCATATACTTCATATGATTATCATAATTTTAATCTCAATATTTTTTCTTGAAGCTAAAAGAAAACAAGAACAAGACCTGTGTGTTGCACGGACGAGATTATTTTATTTTAATTTTCTGATATAACAACTTCATTTACGAGTTGACTTCTGTCAATATATGTTTTTCATTGGAAACAACCAGGAATTGTTGCTAAATATTGTTTTTGTTTATTATTTTAACGTGCAAAAACTTACAAAATTTAGAACCAGTTCACCTAAGTTATACTCAAATTTTGTACTGTTACACTCAAATTTTTGAGTGTACCATAGAATGTCTTTTATCAAACCTAAGTTAAACGGTTGACCCATGAATATAAATATGTTAGCCATAATTTAGCCGGCTATTGTAAAAAGGATACCAACTTGCAAAATCCGCCAGTACCTTTTTTTTCACACAGAAACACATAACACCCTCATCTTCTGTCAAAAAAAAAAAAAAAACCCCCCCCCTCCCCCCCCCCCCCCCCCCCCCTTCCCCCC
>Ga0228710_1011283_pt1 | contig 11592 bp, 7 predicted proteins | sample MedpolnodulmetaG_FD_177995 | JGI IMG/M metagenome (GOLD analysis project Ga0228710, IMG submission 177995) | Root nodule microbial communities from Medicago polymorpha collected in Santa Monica, California, United States - pink nodules | ecosystem: Host-associated > Plants > Roots > Nodule... | reverse complement strand
GTTCGCAGGTTGTTCGAGGCAAGGGTAAGGAGAAGGCTTTGGACTGATCGTGCTTATTGGATCCATGCTATGTTATCTAGTAGTTGTTATGTTATTTTTGCTACATGTATCAGGATGAAACTAGCTACATCTGTTTCATTTGACTAGCTACGCTAAAATAATGTAATATATGACTGGAGATGACTCTATTTCCGACTTATGTTGTTTTCCGCATTGTATGATTAATGTATCCAGTATCAGTTATAACGTACGTGTTAAATATTCTAGACTCTTTTAATACGGGCGTTACAATTACAAATATTAAATCTTTATATATCTAAATGTTAAACACAGAACAATTATAATATACGTTCATGTATAATATTCTTCTTTTATTTTTTTTTACAAATATTAAATCTTTATACATCTAAATGTTAAACAGTGTTGCAAGCAATCCTGATTAACCCTAATCCCGCCCTTTTTTGAGGGGTTTGAAAATTATTTATGAAAAAAACTCCCTCTAAAGATTCAAACCCATGCCATGTTGGTTACTTCACAACATTTTAACCACCAAGCCACTTGCTATTTTTGTGATATTATTTGGCTTCCACTACATGATATCCAATATTAAACTCCATTTTCAAAAAACCAATTAATTCATTTTCCTTTCTTGCCAAACGGTTTCGAACCCTTTTTTCTCCTTCCTCCTTCGCAATCTAAACCCAAAAGTCTACGGTTTTCATCCATTTCTTCCCTTTTTTCCTTCTACATGTGTCTTGAAAAATGAAAATGTAGGTGACCTTATAGGCTTCTATGGTTGAATCCCTTGATATGTTTCTCACACTAACTTTATACAATAACTTTTTTTCCTTTGATGTGTATTTTGAACTATTTAATTAGGTTATTGTTTAAATTTTGCTCATTGTTTAAATTTTGTATGACGAGTTCCAACTTCGGTGCGTTTTGCTAATTGTAATCTTTATTGGAATGTTATACATAATACATTTAAACATGTTGACAACTAATAATATAGTGAACATGATGCTTATATATGAAAATCGAAATAAACCCGTGCAACGCACGGGTCGGGGTCTAGTATATATCAAAATATGGACATAGCCCTCCAAAACCCTTCAAAAACCAACTCACAAAGAGACCCTAAATGTACATGTTAAAAGATTGATAAATATATCTTGAAATCAACAATTTCTAACTCTTTTAGAAATATAATTCACATTTTCTAATATAAAATTTATATTTTTAATATACTTACAAGTACTCTATGGACACCTATTATCGTTCCCCGTATATAAAAATGGAATATGTTTGTAAAAAAAAAATGGCATATGCTAATAATGACAAAATAAAAATGAGGTTTGTACTTATAAAAAAAGTTTGTAAGACTTAGTTCAGTTGACAATGTTTATTAGGTTAGACATCTTTGAATTCAGCATCTTATATTTATGTGTGTGAGTTTCAGATAATAGGCCACCCAACTTTTTCAAGTGGTAGTATATAAGCATTTCCTACATTGTTTTTCTTTTTTGTCAAGAATTTTATACATTGTGTATTTCCTTTTATGTTTTAAAAATACATAACATGTAATATTTTCCGTCAAAAAGAAAACATGTACTATTTTCGAATATATAAATTATTTCAATTTAAAATCATGGTAAATAATTAATTAAATTTTTGAAATTTGTATTGAAGTGATTCAAAGAATACTAAGCTTTGAATGTCACAATCTTCGTGAGCTTATCTCAGTTGGTATGGACAATACATAAAATAATGAAGGTCCAGGGTTCAAACCCCGACCACATAAAAAAAAGCTTTGAAGGTCACAAAACAACCGGCTGGGTAAGAGGGGAGGGGAAGAGAGACAGTGGTAATTGGTGGTCCTTTTGGAATAATACCTTAAAAAATGTCAAACTCAAGCAGCAAGTTATCCTCCATTCTCATTACTTTGTTCATATTCACAATCATAGGTAGTGGTGGAATGAATTTTCCCCCATAATGTGGGCCTAAGGAACCCACAAAAGGAAATTAGAGTATGTAGATGAAGAGACATTAAGATTCCATTATGTGAACAAAGTAACAATTGTACTCATATTGCCCTTCAAATAAACAGTGAAAAGCAAAAAAATAGAAGGGAAAATTGAAGTCTAGCTAATATAGTGATACTTGTTAGAAATCTTTTGTAGATACTATATACAAGATTTTCATTTGGAAATTTGGATAAATGCCTTAGTCTTTGATTCTGTAATGATGTATGTAAATCAGAAAGCACCTGTATTAAGCCTTGCTTGATTGACAAGAGACAATAGTACTGTGAAAGAATAAAGGGTTCCAATGTTTTAGCTGTATTGATGGTGTCAGCACGACAAAATAGTCCTCAATTTGATTCCTGAAATTGAGTTTTTTAGACCGAGGACAAACTTTAAACTTTTTGAAGCATACAATTAACAACTTAATTTTGTTCTAAAACATAATTGAGTTAAATTCAGATGATAAAGGATGGCATTAGCCATTAAGGAATAGAGATGTAATGTGACAAAGAAAAGTAAGGAAAAAAATGAAGCAAAATTTTCTCTTCTATTTCTGGGCACAAAATGTCACCAAAGTATCGAACTAGTTGTGCATAATTTCCTTACAATCTATTTACAGACAACAAAAAGTCAGAAAAACTTGCACACATGTTGAAGGTCCCTGAAATCGTCTTCCAACAGTTTTTCCTACTGCTATAATATCTTTGATTCTTAGTACAATAATAGTATGATACAAGTGCGCCAAAAACATAAAAAGTTCCACATTGAAGACTAAACTCAGATTTTGGAAAAAAGTCCTTGAAAACAATCTAGGTTTTTTATGTCTCCTAAGACGGCAACCATATCACAACCGCAATTCAGCATATTTTGATTACATTTGGTCGTGATTAACTTCAATATCAAGTATAGCAATGCAACCACAATCAACCATTTCTCTCTTTTTTTCGTTGAAGAACTTAGATGTTTGAGAGTTTGATTTCAACCTATGGAGTACTAACATAGACTCGACACTAAGAACGACATGTAGATGCTACTAATAATTTGAGAAAATGAAAGTTAGTGAGCGTAACCAAGTGTGCTGGGGATGTGTCTGGACATTGGACACGCCTTCAATCTGAAGTTTCGGTGCTATATTTCAACTCACAAACAGCCAACTTCCTCCATAGCTAAAAGGTCTCATGCCCTCCTAAGCCATTATCTACATGATTTATGGTCCTTGCAGCCACAGCAACATTCACAGAACAGATGCAGCTCCACAACTAGTTGGATATTCAATCAAAGACTGTCTACAAGTAGGACAGGAGGAGTGTGAAAGCAACCAAGCATCTATGCATTTTACATGGAATCCATGGTTACATTTCGGTAGAACTCTAACTTTCTCTCCATCCATAAACTCCCCAAGACAAATTGGACAATCTGTGGCTGCAAAACTAGTACTACTACCTCCAGAACCATAAACAGCTACAGGGATCTTACGCAGTGCACTCTTCTTTAAACCCTTTGATGCTAAACGAGCCATAGCTTCATCTGGTGTCTCAAAAGCATACCTGTTGCTACATCTTAGAACACACCTTACAATTGAGTTGAGTCCTAATGCAAAAATAAGCGCACAAAGTAAAGCTGCCAAGATAAACACCATGTTGGTGTCAAAATTTGAATCACCCGGGGTTGTGAAAGGCTCCCTTGACCTATTCATGTAACCTGATGCAGTTGTTGAAGTTGAATCTGCATCAAGCAAAAGGCGGTGGAGGCGTTTACGGAGAGCCATTGTAGATTCAAAGGTTTTGATCCAAAGTAGACAATACCTTAGAAAAGCGGTGCAGTGAACTTGAGATCGGAAAAGTTCTCAACTCAACCACTTTGTTATAGAAGCACAAGAACTATGAAGAAAACATGACAAGGAAGGTTCAAAATGTTTTTGAAGTACTGTTTTACCTTGCTAGTGATGTTTTCCAACATGAATAGTTGGAATGTTTCTTCTAAATTGAGAGCACTAAATGAGAGACTCAAATTTTGTGACAGAAAAGAAGGTAAGGCTTTGTTTGTTTTGTGGTTTATAGAAGTTTCATAAGCAACAGGGACATAGATATTAGTATTATGTTAGGAAATGAAAGCAGGACAATTACTTTGTTGTCTACTTCCATCTATTATTGAAGTGAGACATTGATAGTATGTGACATGAAGATGGTTGTTGATTGTAGAATCAGGTTAGGGAAGAAATTATGGCACCTGAACCCACCTAATCAAAATTAGCTTAATTAAATTAAGCAGCACTTATTCTCAGTACCAAATCCTTTCCCCACTCCTGCACTCAACCATAAATGTAAAGTTGAAGAAAGCAATCTGTTCCCTTCATTTTATTTTTATTCTCATCCAACGTTCATTATTAGTTTATGATGATTAAGTATTAAGATACCCCATATAAACACAACAATTCTATTTATAGCCAAAGCTTTATATTGGTGCATTATTAATCCAAAAAAACTTAAAATTCTAAAGTTACTTTGGCTAGTTATTATTTGTATTTATATACAGTGTTTGATAGTATTTCATTGGTTTGTTTTTCTTTGGCATTATGCTGATTTAGTCCAAGTTAGGAATGTGTATCTGAAAGAGAAGTTGGATGTATACAAAATGTAACAGCTCACGGTTTTTGAACTGGACGATTGTGAAAGGTTGTAATAAGTGTACAAATTTCATTGTTGTATTTTTCAATTATTACAAAAGGATGGGAAGGTAACGTTTCATTAAGGTAAGGATATGATGGTGTCTATTGCAAATATGGATTGAGGATTTGAGGTTTATCCGTTTGGCATAATAAGGAGAAAAAGAGTGAGCATATCATGGGCTACTGCCTAACCCCAAAGGTAAGGGTAAGGTCCACTCCATGGCAAATAAAATGGTCCAAAATTGCACTTCACCTTCACATTTGCCACAGCCAGAACACATGAATGTTTTCCATCAATACTCATGACATATTCACACCTATTTTGTTAAATTGCTGGCCTCTCACACACATTTTTTGTCACGGGAAATTTTCCATCTACCTTATTTAGTTATTTATTAAAAAAAGTGTGCATACTTAGTTAGATGATTAATGTGGCCATTGTTTGATACTTCCATAATTTGTGAATCAAGCCTGGCCATGAAGGTATTAGGTATAATTGCATATTTTAGACGGAAGGAATAGGGATTGGAGCAGGCACCATCAACTGAACTATGTTAGGAATCAATTTTTTTAAGGATAATGTTAAGAATAAAAGTTGATAGAACCTCTTCTTTTTTTGACTGAACCTATACTATATGCATGGTTATTTAACATAAGAATAGGTGAAATCCATGATTATGGCCTGCTGTAACTAACATGGGTATGTCACTGACTTGAGGACCCCAACTCACATGCTCGTATGTTAGGCCTTATAATGAGTCGTGCCTCAGTGGAAACCTCAACTCAGTGTTCATGTTTGGCCACACTTTCATCATTTTGTCCTTTTGTTTTTGTAATACATTTTTTTTAATAACTTTACGGAATGGGATCCTCTAAATTTGGACCCCTTAACATTTAACTTTAGGTATTTTCTTAAGAGAGAATGAAAAAGAGAAGGAGGAAAATCAGATGAGAGGGAGGGTGTTGTAGGAGAGAGATAGAGAGAAAGGTAGAGGGAAATTCCCTTCACAAAGAGGATTCCAACCCGAACTTTACTGTCTAATTTTAATTGATAATTTCTTAATCCACATTCCATCTCATAAAATGTGGTTCGAACCCAAACACCCCACTTATTCACCTTAAAAAAAAGATGAATTCTAGCCACTAGGCTACTTGACTCAAAAAAAAAAAATGTGGTTTTTAATTATTGGAAACACGTTTTCGATTATGTATTTTATTTTAGCAGTTTTGAGCATATATGAGGTAGATTGAGAAATTTCCTTTTTAAGAGACAACACATAATTTTAGTGTGTATTTAGATAAACGGTAAGTTAGGCAAAAATGTGAGATTTCATCGTGATTCTGCCAATCTTATTACGAAACTTGATTTAGCTGATTTAGATATGTAGAGAGAAGACTTGTAAATCTTGTAATAAGTAGAGAAGATCAGATAAGAGGAGTCAAATTATTAGAAGTAGAGAAAAACTCTTTTTTTTTTGGTACAAGAGAGGGCCGAAGCCCAAAAGAGAAAACTAAACAATTAAACGAACATTTCTAGGCATACAAGCTCCGGAGATGTCATCAAAGAGAAGACTATTGAGCTCACTAGGAGGGGCCTCCAAAATAGTAAAATTCCAAGAATCCATAGTAAGGCTGAAGTTGGCAAGCCAATCAGCACTTCTATTCCCTTCTCTCAAAGTGTGATGAACCTGAATCCGTCAATTACAATTCAAAATATTTTGAATACGCCAAATCAGCACAGGGGTTGTCCCATTCATCTTGCAATTATTTTTTATCATGTCAATGAGCAACTTTGAATCACTTTCAACGCAAAGCTGAGAAATATCGTCCCTCCAAGCCAACTCTAGACCAAGGTACATACCCCACATCTCTGCATGAAGAGCATCACAAGCGCCAATCTTGCGGACAAAACCTTTGATCCATCTACCATTAGCATCCCGAAGTAGGCCTCTACAACCCGAGCAATCTCCATTCTCTTTGCATGCTCCGTCACAATTGAGTTTGATCCATCCCTCTTGAGGATATTTCCAGCCAATATAAATTGTTTCAGTGTGTCGAAGATCCATTTGAAAATGATTAAGAGTACAATCTTCAATACCACTAGTAAACTTTTGGATGATACTTGTGGGATTCTCCAGTCTCTGAAAATTTTCTTCGAAGACTGTCTTGTTCCGCCATTTCCAAATATATCAGCAAGTAGTCATGAAAGTTGTCTTCCACTTAGAGTTGAGATCTTTGTTTCGACGCTTGTTGTGGTTTGTAAAAACCCAATTCCTGCAATCAAAGGAAAAAAAGTCAGTTATACAATCTGAAGGTACAAGTCTGATCCATACCTGAGTTGCATAATTGCAGTCTCTTAGTACATGAAGAGTAGTCTCATCCTCACTCCCACAACAAGGACAAGTTGGGGATATGCCAACACCCCATCTACTTCGACGATAATTAGTTAAAATGCGATCATGAGCATTCAACCAAATGAAGGTTTGAATACATTGCAGACCCTTCCAATTCCACAAACTTTTCCAATCCCCTCCAGTATTAGCATGATTTCCGTCTTTCATGTCGTAACAAGAAACTATTAAAAATGATCTAGAGAATAATAAGTTGGAATAAAAATATGATTTTGGATATAATACTATAACATCATTTGATGCATGTAACGGACGAGGTCATACAATATTTCTCATTAGTTATTACTATTATTATTAGTTTACTTTACTAGTGATATAAAAAAAAAAAGCTAAAACGGGAGAGAGAGAGAGAGAGATACAGGGAAAATAGCAGAAATAAACAAAGGAGAAAGGTAGTAATAATAGTGTTATTATTATGATGGCGGAGTTTTCATTAATAATCTTGTGACAACACCGTAGAGAGATTTCCCTTTGAACCTAACCTTCTTTCTCTTATTGGTAAGAAGAAAACAACCGCGCGAGTGAGAAAGAGAGAAAGCGGAAAGAAAAGAAGAAGACGGGATTCAAACCGGATCGGTAACCGCAACGATGTCGTCGTTCCCGTTCCACCGTCGATCTCAATCGGAGGTACATTTCCGAATCCCCGATGATTTCGACCTCGAAATGGATCCCTTCGACTTCGACGCTTCTCCGCTCCAGTTCCAAGATCCACCACCACCGCAACAACACGACGATCTCCTTTCCTCTTACATCGATTCCGATAATTCCGGATCCAAACTCAATTCTCCAACCGCCGCTAATGCCGGTCACCGCCGTAGCAATTCCGCTGATACATCTTCTTCCTTGTTGTCTGAAGGAATCGAATCTAAGAAAGCTATGTCTCCTGATAAACTTGCTCAATTGTGGACCGTTGATCCTAAACGCGCCAAGAGGTCTTTCTTTAAATGCAATTTTCGAATTTGTTTTTTGTTTATTGAATTGAACTTGTTTTTATAGATCGTGGATTTGATTCAGGATTCTCGCAAATCGTCAATCTGCGGCGAGGTCGAAAGAGAGGAAAGCTTGTTATGTGGTTGAACTTGAAAGGAAAATTCATACTCTTCAAACTGAAGCAACTACTCTTTCTGCTCAGTTAAATCTTTTCCAGGTTATTACTTATCATTGCCTAAGTTGAATCAAAATATTATTATTATGTATAGTTTAAATATACAAATATGAGAGATAATAATGGATTTCAACATGATTATATACTTTTTGTGAAGCTCAAATAGGCTGTGTAGTTAATGTCAAGAATAGTAAGTGATAAGTCTGATCATAGAGGTAGGTCGAATTGGAGAGCAGCGTTCTGTAGCGATGAGATTAGGGGTATTATTTGCAAGCACTCTGACGCTTAAGTTAGGGAGAGCGCAATAAGAGCGAGAATTATTTAGGTTAGAAATTGTGTACCGTTTGTGTAATGCTTATGGTGCATATATATCGAAGGAATCCGAGGAGGGGTTATGGTAAACCGTTATGGAAGGCAACCTCAAACGGGTTTCTTCCACGTAGCTGTTGTGGCCATTAATGATGGTTGGGATGTTATGGTCATATGAAGATTCTGTTTGAGGAATCTGTGTGTGGGAACATTGAATTGGGCTCCATATTCACAGGTGGACCGGGCCTTCGAAAAAAAGAGGGAGTCTCTAAGTCCAATCCAGAACAGTTACCCTATCCTTTGGTTATTTTTTTTTTCATTGGGCTATTGGTTTGCTTTTCACTCTTGTAGCCGTTCATTTTTCAAAATGGACATGCTTTTGTTTCCTTTAATTGAACTTGGTTTCCAGTTTGTTAAATTCCTTATATTAGTGGTGGGTTTCATTTTATGTTTTGTGAAACATACTCATTCAGAAACTACATCTTTTTCAGAGAGATACAACTGGTCTGTCGAGTGAAAATACCGAGTTGAAGCTTCGGTTACAAACCATGGAGCAACAAGCTAAGCTATGTGATGGTATGTTTTAGCCATGCAAATATGCTCCACTTTGTTTCCCTGTTTCTTTCTTGTTTTGCTGGTTTTTGTTGTTTTGTATCAGTATAATTTGAAAGGCCATTAACTTAGTTTAACCCTGAATTAATGAAAGCATTGGTAATTTAAATGTGACTTAGTTGTAATTTTGTCTCTTAAGTTTGGTAGATGGGTGATTTTATTTCCTATAGTTTCTAGAATATGCAAAAATCTCTTTCATTTATTTATATTATGTTAGAGCATATAAGTTATCTTGTAGTATCGGTTTCTAATCCTCATACTTTTCAACTCAATGAACTCAGTCCAAACATTAATGTTTTGTCTATTTATTAATATTTGAGTCTACGTGGATTATATTTTGTGACATGTCAACTGTCTCAGATGACATGGTACTCCATTTAAAGGATAAATGTTGTATCCAATTACAAACAAAATGAGCTGGCATTGACAACAACAGCCTTGACATGTAATTTTTTTTGTGCCATGCCATGTCAGCTCAAGTTGTTGCAACATTACAAGATATCATTCATCATAGCTTACATTCTTAGTAATTGGATGGTATATTAACACTTGGTCTAGATTTCATTCATTTGGAAAGTGTGGGTGACTTGGCTTAAACAATTGAAGCTGTAGATACCGAAATCACCCATCTACCAAACTACAGAGATAAAAAATACAATGAAGCCTATATTATCAAAAAAGATACTACAGTGATTGAAGCCTTTCAATTTTTATTTTACTTGACATCTTATTAATTTAGCTCAATTTATCACTTAATATATAATTTATTGTTGAAAACCATATTCATTTATCACTACTTCAACTAAGGTTAAACCAATGAACCATGAATCCAAACCTTCACTACTTCAATGACTAGTCCAGTTTTCAAATCATTGTACATGATCAATAACCTAAAAGTAGTGTTTCTGTTTTGTTAAAATTTCAGCTTATATGTGACATACAATTCATTTACATTACTCAAACCTCCAGTTTTAAAAATAATTGTTATTATAAAATTTACAGCTCTAAATGAAGCATTGAAGAACGAAGTTGATAGGCTCAAGCTTGCTACTGGAGAGGTACCAACCCATGCTGATACCTATGGTTTGGGAATGCATCAACTTTCATATTCTCAAGCTTCATCCTTCATGCACCAGCCACAACATGGTTCAAACGAACTTAGGGCCATGCAAATGCAGCATTTTCATTCACTCTCATCTAATGGATCCAATCCCCACCAGCCTCAGTTTGATCTACCCACTTCATATGATTTGTCAGAAATGTTGTCAAGTGATTCTATCGGCCAATTTCAGGGGCTGGACATTGGCAACAGGGTTTCTCATGTTCTGATGCCTGATGGTCCCTCCGTTTCTGTTAATAAAACCAACAACGCCTTTTGATGCAAATTTTACTAACATGTCACCACCCTGTTTATTGGGTTGTTCATAGATTGACATGAGTGAGACCCAGAGGTATTGATTTTTTGTTTTTCTATTCAATTATTTATTTGATTGAGGGTGTATGTGGATTATTAGCTTATCTTGAAAAAAAGTACTAAATTTAACTGGTTTTTTTGAGATTTTTTTTTAAAAAATTGACTTTCCCCAAAAAGAATTGAAACAAATGTCTTCAGGGTGCTCATTATTTTCTCTAATTTCCTGTTAGACTTGAAATTAATTCATGGAGATTGAAATGTGATTGAAAATTTTAAAGGTACATGATCCATTATGGTCATTTATGCACAACGTTGTTTTATTAATGTTATAAGCTTTTTCTTAAGAGCTTTTCTTCAATTGTTCTGTACTAATGGCACCTTCTATTCAATAACATTTCTCAATCTGTGTTCTCATTTCTGCACCGAGCATGACTAACAAGTCTTTGTGTCGGTTCTCACTTCTACCTTGTTGCACTAAAGAATCTTTTATCATAAATTTCTGTTGCTGATGACTGTTGTTCATACATGTGGACATGGTATGCCATGGACAGACCATTGAGTTTAGTTTTTGTGCATACAAAAGGTCCATTTTGAGAGAGAGTAGTTAATTTTGTGATTAAACTATTCAATCCATCAATTTGTGTTTTTCTCTCTATCTCTCCGAATGGAGCTCTCAAATACTTGAGAGGATCCAAATTCACAAAAGGTAGACGTGCTTTACTGTTTAAACTGTCAATTTTCATGAAGAAGCCATTTGAACAAGTGTCCATATACCTTAATAGTTAGTCTCGTATATTAGCTGGGAAATAAATGGCAAGCACTTGTGTATTTTCATTCTTCGTCTCGTCATTTTAATTCTCATCTTCCCTGTGAATTTCTGTTACATTAGTAAATAAGGTTGCAGGAAAGAGTTGCAGTGTATAGCGTTAGATTTTATTCAAAGCCAAAAGTACTTCAGCTGAACGAGGAAAAGACAAAAGCGTTAGATTTAGGTCCCGTTTAGATTGCCCTTTTTTTTTAAAAAAAAAAAAAAATGCAAATAAAAAAAA
>Ga0228710_1011281_pt1 | contig 11593 bp, 12 predicted proteins | sample MedpolnodulmetaG_FD_177995 | JGI IMG/M metagenome (GOLD analysis project Ga0228710, IMG submission 177995) | Root nodule microbial communities from Medicago polymorpha collected in Santa Monica, California, United States - pink nodules | ecosystem: Host-associated > Plants > Roots > Nodule... | reverse complement strand
ATTAATTATTGGAAAAAAAAAAAAAGAACTTAGAATTTCAGTAAAAGAAAAAGAGAACTGGAGTTAGAAAAAAAAATTATGCCAAAGTTTTTTAAAATAATGCCAAGATCTTTCCCATTTATTCAAAACGAAGTTGCGTTGTTTTCATGTTGAGTATCTTCTATGTGTTGTTCAACATTTGATTAATTTTTGTTGTACGTTTCAGGAACAAGTAAAGCTGCAAAATTCTTAATAGCTAACGGAATTACTTATTTTAAAGTACGCTAACAAACATTAGAGATATTTGGGAAATTTGACTATTTCTACTCCAGCCATGTGGTACCTTCTTTGATTGAACCACTTTAGAAAGCCCCCGATTGAAGTTAGGTATGGATGATTTAAGTGATAACATGTATGGGTATTGAGAAGTAGCCACTTGCCATTTTTGTTTGTTTATTTTTCTTGAAGTACTTTATATTGCAAATTTTCACAAATGCACGTTTATGCACTATATTGCCATAATCTTTAGATGACTAAGATTTGATTCAAGTTACAAAGCCAATGAGATTATTATAGTTTTTACTCACTCAAGAACTTTCCTATTAAAACTTAGTTTCTGATTGATAAAAAACTAATCATGCACAAGTTTGATTTATGTGCTTCAAAAGTGCAATTCACAAGTGAAATTTAAGTATAGACTTTCATATTATGTTATATTTTCTATATTTGATCAGGGAAGTCACAATTACCAACACAATTTGGAACAAGTTTGATTTATGTGTTTGAAAACTCATTGATAAAAAACTAAAATTAACAAGTTTGAATTGTATATGGTTTTAGTGTTGTACTTTGATTATTTTAGTTAATTAATTACATGAACTGTGTCAACATGTAAAATATATTCATGTGTTGTTATATATGGCAGAAGATGTTGATATTGTAAGCGTAATAGTTTTGTAACCCTTTTGTAGATAGAAAAATCAATTGTTTCTTAAACTAACTTTAAGAAAAAATGGATAAAACATGGATGTTTGCCCACCGATTTTCAAAGGAATATGAAAATGAAGTAGAAGAGTTTGTTAAGTTTGTCGTGAAACATGTCACAGGCCGCAATCGAATCATGCATCCTTACTTAGGTTGTTGTTATGGAAAAAGAGTTAATGGGGATTTGTTGCAAAATTATTTACTAGGGAACGAAATTGATCGAAGCTACACATGTTGGACAATGCATGGTGAGATGAGTAACAACAACGTTGATTTGGGGAATAATGAGACATCTGAATCAAATTAATTTGACACAAATACATTTTACTATGATCGAGTTGACAAAATTGTAGATGTAGTTGAAGAAGGTCTTCGGGATTATCCTGAAATGTTTGAGAGATTGGTTAGTGATTATGAGAAACCGTTATATGGTGGTTGCATCAAATTCATAAGAATGTCTGCAGTATTGAAATTGTACAATATAAAAGCGAAAAATGGATGGTCTGATAAAAGCTTCATAGACTTGTTAACCCTTCTTAAAGATATGCTGTCAGAGGATAATGTTCTTCCCAATAGAAACTACGAAGCCAAAAAAATGTTATGCTCGATTGGCATCAGTTATGAAAGGATATACACTTGTCCTAACAATTGCATTTTGTTTCGAAATGAATATGCATCGTTAAATGAGTGTCTTAAATGTAATGTCTCTCGATATAAGAAACAAATTATTCTTGCAAAAGTCGTATGGTATCTTCCTTTAATACCGAGATTCAAACGCATGTTTAGTAGTGAAGTTAATGCAAAACATTTGACATGGCACATATATGATGGAATTAGAGATGGGAAGTTTCGACACCCTGTAGATTCACCACAGTGGGCTAAAATTGATCATGATTATCCTGATTTTGGGAAAGAAGCAAGAAATCTATGCTTGGCAGTGTCTACTGATGGAATGAACCCACATGGTTTTCAAAGTATCCCAAACACCATATGGCCTGTGATTTTGGTGATTTATAACTTGCCTCCATGGCTATGTTTGAAGCATAAGTTTGTGATGTTGTCTATGTTAATTTCCTGGCCTTATCAACAGGGAATGATATAGACGTGTACTTGACACCTTTAATTGATGATTTAAAGCATTTGTGGAAGACAGAAGTGGAGGTTTATGATGGATATAAGAAAGAAAACTTCAATTTGAGGGCGATGTTGTTTGGCACCATTAATGATTTCCCAGCATATGGCAGTCTATCAGGATATAGTGTTAAAGGTCAGAAGCGTGTCTTATATGTGAAGAGAAAACTGATACGCTGCGGTTAGATAATAGTATGAAGAATGTCTTTCTCGGTCATCATAAATTCTTGCATTCTAATCATCGCTACTGTGGGTGGAGAAAAGCATTCAATGGAAAACCAGAAAAAGGTGTAGCTCCAGTTGTATGGACGAGTGATCAACTATTTAAAAAGGTGAAGGATATGAGCAATAAATTTGGCAAACCTTTTGCAAAAGATCTTGTTAAAAGCGGATGGAAAAAGAAGTCAATTTTCTTTGAACTCCCATATTAGAAGTCATTGTATGTAAGACATTTCCTTGATGCGATGCATATTGAAAAAAACGTATTTGATAGTATTATTGGTACACTACTAAATGTACTTGGAAAGTCGAAGGATGACATTAATGTGAGGTTGGACTTGATCGATATGGGAATTAGAACTGAATTGGCACCCGTGCACGATGGAAAACTCACATTTTTACCACCTACGGCTCATCCTTTATCAAGAAAGGAGAAAGAAGTATTGTGTCAGTTTCTTCATGAAGTTAATGTTCCAGAAGGGTACTCATCAAACATTAGTAATTTGGTATCTATGAAAGACCTCAAGTTAAGGGGTTTGAAGTTTCATGATTGCCATGTTTTGATGGAACATTTGTTACCAATAGGTATACGTTCCATTTTGCCTGAAAACGTTAGAAGTGCAATCACTAAACTTTATTTTTTCTTCAGGGCGATTTGTATTAAAGTGATCAATCCAGAGAGCTTACAACATTTCAAAGAGAAATTAGTGTTACTTTGTGTGAGCTTTAGATGTATTTCCCACCCTCATTTTTTGACATAATGGTTCATCTAAGTATTCATCTAGTGAAAGAGACACATATGTATGGACCAACTTATATGAGATGGATGTACCCTACTGACCATTATATGAAAATATTAAAAGGCTATGTGAAAAATCAATGTTGGTCAGAGGCTTGTATTGTTGAACGGTACATCGTTGAAGAAGCTATTGGATTTTGCACTGAATATTTGTCCAATGTTGAATCCATTGGACTTCCTAATACATCTCATACGTCATAAAGAATAACTGGAAAAAAGTTAGTTGGAACTAAACTAGTGATGAGATCAAAAACTGAATTGGAGCAAGTACAATTGTATGTTTTGCACAATGATGATGAGGTTGCGCCGTATGTTAAAAAACACAAGGATGTACTGAATACTTTGAACCTAAATAGAAGTGAAAATTGAATAGCAAGGGAAAACAATTGAATTTTTGTAACATGGTTTAAAAATCATATTTATTCAAAGTTGTATGAAGATCATGCTTCAGTTTCAGAACGATTGACATGGTTAGCACGTGGTCCAAATTCACATGTTTATTCTTACACTGGATATGCAATTACCGACTACACATTTTATACCAAAGAACAAGATGATAAAAGCACAATGCAAAATAGTGGTGTCACCCTAGTAGCCGAATCGATGCACATCTAAAGTGTCGAGGAGACAAACCCAACATACACAAATCTATCATATTTTGGGGTTATCAAGTGCATTTGGGAGTTGGATTACACAATGTTTCGAGTTCCTGTATTTGGGTGTATGTGAGTTGATCATAAAAATGGTGTTCGGAATGATGAGCCAAGTTTTTTGAAGGTGGATCTTAATAGAGTGGGACACAAAGATGAGCCTTTTATTTTAGCGTCACAAGCTAAACAAGTGTTCTATGTAACTGGTCCCGCTAATGTAAAATGGTCCATGGTACTTTTGATCAACAAAGTTAGAGATGATAACAATGCAAATCAAGATGATGAGGACATTGAGGATGATCCTTTCTTAGCAAATCCACGATAACCTGAAAATGGTCCTAGTATAGATGATGATTTGTATGTTAGAGATGATCATGCTGATGGAATTTTCATCGATCCATCATTCCATGTAATCAAGCCCCAAAAAAAAAACTTATTGCCACAAAAAAAGAGATTAAAAACTCTTTAGTTCCACATTTGTTGATAGGATGATAATATTTTTTTATACTCTTCAGAGTAGCTTCTTTGTGTAATAAAATTCACTGTATTCATTGTTTCTTAATGAATGTTCATTAAACCATGATAATTTGTGATTAAATTATGCCCACCCTTTCTTCTATTTTCTACTTTTGTTTGAAGAACGTGTCTCTGTTATGAATGTTCATTAAACCATGATTATGAATGTATTTCTATTATGAATGTTCATTAAACCATGAACGTATTTATGTAATTTTTTTCTATTTTCTTATTGTAGATCAATGGAGTATTATGATGAAGACAAGGACTATGATCCTGACAAGGAGGAAAGTGACTCCCATAATGATGAAAACAACTCTACTCACCATGAGATCACACGTGGGATAACCCTTATAAAGAATGTCATCCGCGAAAGAGTTAAAGGAGTCAAATATAAGGTTGTTCAACAATTTGTTTAAAATTAAATTATATGTGGTTTCTTTCTTCTAAACATACCTACAACTGTTTTATCAAATTATTAGGTGTTATGGAATGATTGTAATCAACCAATTGGGCCTTACTCCACACCGTTTGCGAGTTTTGTTGGTGTCGTTGTTCGTAGATACACTCCAATCACTTGTGATCATTGGAACCCCATAAAGAGTTTTTTTTAAGGAAATACATGTATCAAATAGTAGTTGACGTTTGACTGCATATAAATGTTTTTACTTATACATTTGTCTTTTTTATTTTTTTTGTAGAGTTTTTTCCTTAATGTTGATGAATCACGGAAGAAATATGTACTTCAACTTGCTGGAAAATTACATAGATGTTTTCGATCTTATTTAACAACAAAGCATCTTAAAGATGTTTATGGAAATTTTAAAGATCGTCCAACACTTTACAAAAGCCTGATATCTCCGGAGGAATGAGATACTTTTGTAGCTAAATGGAAAACTGCTGAATTCCAAGTTAGAATAATTTATTGACAAGTGTTTTTTATGATATTATATATACATACACACATACATATATATATATATATATATATATATATATATATATATATATATATATATATATAGAAGCAAACACACACACACACACACATATATATAATTGAATATCATGTTTTGATAATGTTACTTGTTTGTACAAGAATTGAGTGAAAAAAACATAAAGAGAGCGTCAAATCCCCAATACCCATACCGCAGGGGGTGTATGAGATATGCACGCTTAACATAAAAGATAGTGAGTATATATAATCAAAAATCATATCACGACGTATTAGATTGTAACAATACTTCTAATTGGTAAGCATTCTTTGTCATTTTGTAGCTAAAAGTGACTAAATCTAAAGAAAAAAGAGATTGATAAATGTTTAAGGTGGAGAGAAGGGCGTGTGAAGAAGGATGGAATGGTTGATGAAAGTGTCCATAAAGTATATGAAAAATGTGTGATGACAGTCCGTCATATCACATTTTTAGAGTCTTTTAAATTAAGTTTTTAGTCTATTTTATTAGTTTAGTATTTCATTTAGAGTCATTTTAAATAAATTGTGGTTTTATTTATTAATTGAGTCAATTATTTTATTTTATTATTATTATAGTTAGTAGTAATAGGAGCAAAGAAAGAAAACTTGGGTGAGCTTATATTGATGTGCTAAATGGCTGGTGTGAATAATAAAGAAAAAGAAGTGCAAATATATGATTCTAGCTATTTATTCAATATTGTTGTTATTCTTGTGTTTAAAGCTTTATTGAGATTTGAAATGATATTGACAAATACTTTTGGATCTAGGAATAGAATAACAATCTATCTAAGTTTTCATTCTAGACATAGATGTTAATCTTTGATAATCACTTTTAATCTAAAATTTAATGCTTTTGGCTCGATTAATAGATTGGGAAATCATCGATTAAACGATCCAATCGACTTTGTGATAGTTTAAATAGTTTGGGAAATCGACATTTAAACGATCCCTTAGAAATAACGATATCATTTGGACACGAATGATATTGTTGAATGATTGTGATAATATAGTTTAAAAAGCTACATTATGTTATTAGATTGAAAGATTGCAGTTGTTACGCTTGGTTGAGTGTCTCTGACCCCAAGCGAAATAACCATATCTCTTCTCTATTTTATTTTATGTCAAATAGTTTATAGGTTTACACAAACAAATATTTTAAATCCATACACTTAGAACAATATTGATTGTTGAATGGCTTGAATATCGCGCTAGTCCTTGTGGAGACGATATACAATATTTGCTTTTGATTGATTGAAAAATACTACATCAATGTGTAAGTAATATTTATATTTTTATTCTGAACATTTATTGTTACTTCATATAAAACTTGTGAAATTTTTTATGACGATCTTATTTTTTCCGTACTACCATATATTATTTCAGGTGACTCTATCTCAATCTTCTCAAACTTCTTGCTATAGGGACATACTTAGCAAATCATCAAATGTCCGTGAGTATTCTGGTCGTGTAAGGGGTATGTGGTTAGAGGTCACTCAAACAGTTCTTAATAAAGGTCAAGAGGAAAGTGAAATAAATCTCACTACTAGAAAATTAATGGTCATTATTCAAAAGTTGATCAATTGAAAAATGAAAGGGGAAAAGATATCTCAAGAAGTCAACAGGAAATGCATATCCCTAGTGACAAGATAGTTCCAACATTGACGTTTTGAAGAACATTCCCGAGGTATTTAATTACTTGTATATATTTCTTTTAGTAATTTGCTAATTATATTTGTTAATAGCTTTATGTTGATTATTGGTTTAGCGTATATCATCTTGTTCACTGCACCTGCTGTCTCCTACTTATCGCATAGTTGCTAAGGGAAGGGTACACAATATCTTGGGAGATGAACTTCACCATAAGTCACTCCATGTTGGCTATTTGAAAGTATCAATTGATATTGCTTTAGAATAGGATGCAGAGTTGCCCATACCTAATGATGTTGCTGATATAAGGTTGGTTGGAGATGCAATAGGAACATATGTGGCATGACAAAGAAACATCATTCCCCTTAATCTTGAGGTAAAGTAAATTTCTCTTGCTTTCATTTAGCAACGTCGTACATCGTACATGGTTGTGATGATTTTTTTATTGAATTAGTTATGTTCGATGATTTTACTTCTATATCATGAATTACTGTGCAATTCGGTTTGCAATTGATTGTTCTATGCGTTGCATATATTGCAATATTTTTTAGTTAGAACTAATTAGGCATAAGTTCTTTTGTATTAAGATATTTATTTTATTTCATGAATACATAGGAAAATTGTTTCTGACTTTGCTTCTAATTGTTTCTCTACTTGCCCATCAATTATAAGGTGTAATGTTATCTACTTGAAACAAACTTATTTCTCTTAGCAGGTTTCAAAAGGAATTTTAGTTAATAATTAATCTCATTTTAAGTTTGTACTGCTAAGTATATGATTGATCTTTCAAGAGAAACAATAGTTTGTGATTCGTTGAAATGAAAACAGAATTTGTACTTCTAAGAAGGTGTGATATTGTGTCTAATTAAAATACACAAACAAATATTTTCTATCAAAGATAACCTTTATTTCTCCACTCCTGTGCAAAAAATAAATTGATCACTGACTGAATCAATTACACATAGTTTCCTGCAACATATAAAGGCAATGGTAATGATGGGATTAGGAGGGGTGACGAGTCGATCACATCAAAAAAAAGGTATATTGATATACACAAGAAATGTTCATTTTACTATTCAATCATTTGTTAATCATTAACTAATTTAACTATACAATTAATATTTTAGATTCAAACACAAAATTGCATGAAGACACTAAAATCATGAAGGGTAAACCAAGAAATATGTCTCAAGCACAAAAGTTGAAAGAAGTCACTAATAAGGGTGGATATAGCAATATTCCAATCACAAAACAAAAACAAGATATTGCAAAAACCAAACATCAAAGGCCTTACTCTACAAAGTGTCGTCCATCGTGTGTGTCAGTTCTTAAATCACTGGTGGAAATGCAAATGGTAAACACAGTTACGAGTCAGATAACTATGGAAAAATGTATTTTTGGTGAAGCACAGTATGATGAAGACATTACCAAAGAGCAAATGAATGAGTTTTTCGAAAATACAGAAATAGGTGTCTCTGTTGTCTACGAATATATCAGGTACTCCGAATAACTTTAAATTGATCGAACAAATTATTTTATCTGTATGAATGAAACATTTAATAGTATCTAATATTATGTAAGACACAAGGAACACATGAGACATGGATTTCTGAGTGTTTTCACAAGATTTTATGCTATATTGCTAAGAACAAAAACAACCAACAAATAAAATAACATCAAGGAACTATACTGTTATATCCTGACATCATCAAAACAAGAACCTAAAGCACTACAAGCTTCACTTTAAAGTTGGTGGATGAATGTGGCAACATGTGATTTTGCACACTAATGTATGGAACACACCCATATGCTCATTTTGAAATTGGTGGTGGTAGGAAGCGAATGGTGTTGGCGTAAAGACGTCATCAAGGATCATGCATCATTGTTGGTACACCAATGGCTCGAAGAAACAAAACTTTTTATTTTAGTGTGATTCACTCTTAGGTGTTAATTTTATGATTTTGGAATCATTGGTGGAACAACCCCTCTAGGTTTATGTTAGTCATGATCTTAGATGTGGACGTATTGCCATTTTGGTCAAGTTTTGTTAGTTGTTATGTTGTCTTTGAACTTGTGCAAGTTTAGTTTATGAGTTATGTGTAATGTTTTGTCCCAATCAAATGACATTGGATTAATACCTATCCAATTTCTTATATATATGATTTAAAATGATAAATCTTATCTTAAAAAAAGAAAGATAAATCTTTATATTCTTTAGTTGATTATCATATTTTGTTTGTATATTATGTCATACAATTATACCAGTTACTTTGGTTGATTAATTCAGTATCTTATATAATGTCTTGCAAATATGGAAGGATATGTTGATCGCTTTCAATTATTCTTTTATCAAATGTCAACGTATATAATGTTTGCAATCTGAAATCAATGTCTTTAAACAAAAGTGTGGTTAGTAAAGACATCTATATATAACCTTGACAAAAAAAAAAAGGCATCTATATATAGTGTTTTTCATCCTTGACAATTTCTTCAAACATTATTGTATTTATTAAAAGAGATTAACATGTAAATATGTATACAATTGGTATTTTCGAAATAAAAATATTTAGCCAGATTTTGTGTATATTTCGTTTATATTAAACTTATTTTGTGTACATAAATTGTTGTATTTTTATAAACTTATTTGATTTATGTCATTGTCTTGTATACTACAATCAAGGAGTTTTATTTTCTCCCTATATAAATTTCAATATCTTAATCTGTAAATATATTAACCATATATTTAAAAACTTCCTAAAAATAGTCGAAACTACATAAGTTGACACGCAGCTAACCTTATCGTCATATCATATTCATCATATGTCACTAACGGAAGAACATGATACCAGTTTACATCCAAGTGAATGGCGCCCATTGGAATATTTTTATGTCAAATTTCTATGTGATTGCACATGAAAAGCAAAAACAATCCTGTAAAGAGTTGTGTCCATGGGCGTGTATTATGGGAATGGATTTCCTCCTGTGCGTTTTTCTCTAGATTTCTACAGTGTGGAATCTACACCATTAAATGTATTATCTCTCCAAATTTCAAGTTTTCAACATTTATATTTTAAGCATTAATTTTTTTTTCTTCCAAAGGTTGAGATTTAACTAAACCCTGCAGTCACTGCAGAGGATCCATTCCCGTGTATTCCCTAGTTAAATGCATGTATCTCATTAAATACATCTATCTCTTGAACTTCAATTGACATTTTCCACAATTTTGCATTAATGGACACTCCCATACGTTGGTTGGTCTCTTCGTATGCCAATGCATTTTATATCACACTATTGATTTTTAATATTTTTCAATGGAACAAATTCTCATTAAACTCGTTGATATCCCATTGACATTTCATCTTCCAAGCAGACATTAAATAACAATGTTATTTACCAAATGCATAAGATGAGTCCCCTAACATGCACACGTTCTTATATATTAAAAACATTTGACAATATGCTTTAGGGCTTATTATCTTCAGTTTGAGAGAGGTATTCATTAACAAAATGTTTTTGATCAACTCTCTTACCTCGTCGGTTGTTTTGGTCTTCGTAGTTCCTCCGGCCGATTCGTCTAAGAGTGAAATTCCGACAGGTTAGCTTTCAAATGTTTTATACGATGTTTCAACATCAGATACGAACAGAATGTCGAGTAAGATGTTTTAACATCGAGCTAGCAGAAAACAGACAAATCAAGTCAAATATACGAATGTTGAAATTCTAGTGCGTTAGTTAGAAATTGTTCTATGTGATGTTTCAATTTCATATACACAGAAAGCATATGTTCCGTTTAATGTTTCAACATCATGCAGTAAACAGATAACAAGCAAGAAAATAAATCACAAGAAAGTAAAGAACACAGTGAGTTTGTTGACCTAGTTCGGTGACAAACACACCTATTCTGGGGGCTACCAAGTCAAGAAGGAAATCTACTAGTGTAGTCCTTATTCAAAAGCTCTCAGCAAACTCCTCGTTTACACTTTATGACCTAGGACCTACCCGTCTAGACTTCAACCTAGGAACTCCTAGATCTGAGATCCCATCTCACAGTCCTATGGTCAATCACAACCCCTGTTACCTATCAGACCTCAAACAATCAATTTGTGAAGTTACCTTCAAACACAAACAGCTACGACCTTGCTTACAAGCTTTGGTGTAGCACAACGAGTTTACAACTCAACACACATTCCTTAACAAGTATCGAGATGATACAAGAAAAGCTTACAAATAAACAGAACTAAACTTGCATCAACCGATACAAGAGTAGAACACACAGAGAAGACGACTCAAAACCCTAAACACTATTCTTTTAACAATCTATGGCTTTGATCCATTACAACTCAACTAAAGGTCCAACTCATTGCATCAAGGTGATACAAAAAGAGGCTCATAAATAAAGCACAAGTCGAAACCCTAAAGACTTAATTCAATAACATTGAATTGGTGAATAAAATTAGGGTACAAGTCTTCCTTATATAGCCATTCAAAGCATGGGTATTTTCGTCATAGGCTAAAACATATATTTATATCAAATATTCTTTTCATAAATATATTGAAACAAATATTCTTTAGAAATATATTTCCAAGATTACTTCTAGAAATATATTTACATATATTTGTATCAAATATTCTTTTCAGAAATATATTGAAACAAATATTCTTTAGAAATATATTTTCCAAAATTCCTTCTAGAAA
>Ga0228710_1011280_pt1 | contig 11596 bp, 6 predicted proteins | sample MedpolnodulmetaG_FD_177995 | JGI IMG/M metagenome (GOLD analysis project Ga0228710, IMG submission 177995) | Root nodule microbial communities from Medicago polymorpha collected in Santa Monica, California, United States - pink nodules | ecosystem: Host-associated > Plants > Roots > Nodule... | reverse complement strand
AGGGTTTTGATAGAAGACACATTTTATGAAGGTGTCTTTGAGTAAGTAATCTTATAAACATTTGCTAAAAGACACCAACTAATTTTTATGAAGGTGTCTTTTAGCAAGTTATAACTAAAAAGGTGATAATCACACATTGAGGTGTGGATTGCTAAAAGACACATTCATGGGTGTCTTCTAGCAAAACTCATATATATAGGGTTGCTAACTTACATCCATCTAAAAACACTAAGGTGCAAGCTAACAAGCTACACCTACTTGTTTTTTTATAAAAAAAAAATAAAAAAATTCATGATTTTCTATTATAAACAAATATTAGACAAGTGATAGTTTTATAGATTTAGTTTAAATAAAACACACTAACCGTTTTCCTCAAAAAAATGTTTTATGTTCCAGCGTTCTTCTTCTTCTTCTTTGTTGAAGGATGTTCCAGCATTTTCCTAGTTTCGCATACTGGTTGTTGACTTTTTTTTGTATCGTTATGTCTTAACTTTATTTTACAGTGGGGGCTTAATTTTTATATTGGTGAATAATTTTAGTTTTTTTAATTCGTAATGGATATTAAAGTTTGACCTAATTATAAAATAGGAAAGGGTACCGAAGCATTACCATGAATCATGAATACACATAATTAGAACCATCTTAACAAGTTCAACAAAAAAATTACATGTTTTTTTTAGTACAAGGTGAGACAAACTTTTAATGAGTCGATGGAGTTCCTCCTTGGGTCTTTGAACCAAGTCATGGCTCCTCGCTGGAGGGTGGTGATGAAGAGCTTGCATTTTACGGTGCCTCGCACCGATTTGTAGGAGAGGACGACATCGATGTGCTCGTCCGGATCCGTGGTTCCATCGTACGAGTCCATCTGGGGCAACTTCTCCAAGTCGCGGGGGATTTGGGCGTCGCAGATGCGTCGTGTGAAGGGACCGTAAGCGCTTCGAGCATCGCGATCATCTTCAGAACTAGAGGAGGACCAAGAACGTCTGTTGTGTCTTGGTGGTGACCTCCTCGGGGGAGACCGTCGAGGGGATCTCCTTATGGGTGATCGCCAGACGTGGTTTGGAGATCTCACGATGACAGAACGTCTGGGAGATCTGGATTTGGACGGGCGAGGGCTCCTTCCCCTTCTGTTAAGTGGTGGGGGAAGGAGCGTTGCGGAAAGGGGTCAACTACCTTTTTGACCGTTTGAGGTCAGCAATGCGTCGATTCTGCTCCTCGGTTATTGACAATAGAAACACTTTTGTCAATTTAAAGTGCAACCGAAAATATTTGGGGTGTGCAATTGAACAAAATAATCCCCAATTTGATAGGTGATGTGTTATTTGAACAACGAAAGAAAACTTTTGAAACAATCATAGATTTACAAAAAAATATGTATTGACACCTAAATTAAAGCAATAAAAAGAGAAAATAAAAACATAAATGTGAATCAAAACAATAGAAAAAAATAAAATAAAAATATACAAAAAAGTTATCACAGAATGATTGTTCAAATATCATTTTTCATTTAACGGAGAGAGTGAGTATAGTGTTAGAGATAAAGTTAAATTGAGCTAGATTGAATACATATAGACCATAGTAACTTTGGGACCAATTTAAAAATGTGGTCCATGATGGACCAATTTTCTTACGGGTCCAATTTATACGCAACCACGTTTTCAATATTATAAATGCTTTGTTCCATATGTTCCTACTTTTCAATGTTTTCCATGTATATCACGATTTGTTTTTAATTTTTCTTTTCTTGAAACAATATATTTTTTAAAATAAAATTTATAACTTTTTTTTAAATAATAATTATACTTGAATTTTTTTGGTAAAGTATAAAAACTGAAGTGGAATAAATTTAAAATAAAACTTCAACAAAAAAGTAATATTTTTTTTGAAAGAGCAAAAAAATAATAAGTTAATAATTATATTAGAATTAAAAATGTCTTTTAATGTTATTTTACATTTATAAGCTAGTTGAACTGCTAATTTTATCAAACATTTTAATTAACTTATCAGCTATCAGTCATCAGTCATAAAATATCAGTTATCAGTCATAAACTACTTTATCAACTATCCGCTATTTTTAAAATAGTTTTTCACTGACATTCCTTAAAAAAAAATTAAAATAATTTTTTTATAACATCTATACTACATATAAATCTAAGGAAATGCAAACTTGTATTTTTGAGGCACAAGTTTAAAAACTAAATATGAAAACATTTTGTGGAAATTATGGGTCTAGTAAAAAGAAGTTTTATATTCAATTTTAAAACTGAAATTGAAATCAATTGTTTTTAGGGTTTTGCTAACCAGTGTCCGCTAGGACAATGGTGAAAGAATCTACATATAGAAATTTTGTCTTGAAAATATAAGATGTTATTTAACGATTACACAACTTTTTTTATGAAAACGCATGATAATAGTACGAAGATGAATTGAAGATAGTAAACATTCGGAAAAAAGTGAAGGAAGAAGAAAGGAAACAGAATGGAAAAAACAGATCTGGAATCAGTGAAGAGGTACTTGGAGGAGAAAGGAGAAGCGTTGTTAAAGGTAGATGATGATGAATTTCCTCCGAAGTTTCTGGAACATTTAATCTTGGGTGGCCTACGCTTGGATGTCATTGAGCCTGGCCGTGTCGTTTTCACAATGAACATACCCCCAAGTTTACTCGTTCGTACTCTCTTCAATCTTTTTCTTCTTCTTCTTCTTCATCATTTTTAATGATGGATTTTGTTGTTGTTTTGAGCTGAATTTATTAATGAATTAACTTGCAGAATTCAGGTAAGTACTTGCACCTTGGTGCCATCGTTACTCTGGTGGATGTGGTAGGTTCAATCGCAATTCCCGCCGCTGGATTTCCGTTGGATATTGGAACTTCCGTTGAGATCAATGTCTCATGCTTGGACGCTGCTTATCTCCATGTTAGTGTATTTCAAAGCTTAATCACTCTTGTATTATCGCTAATCATACAATTTTCAATTAATTTATATTATTCTCCTATTTAACATACAGAAGATGTAGCTTCTTAAAAAAAAAAAACATCCAGAAGAAGATGTACTCCCTCCTTCCCAAATTCAAATTACATGTTGTTTTGATTTTTTGTTTTCTTCCATAAATTACATGTTACTTTTTTATTATACCCTTAACAATTTTTTTGTTGTTGACAAAAAGAAAACGATATTCAATAATTCAAATTGACAGAATACATCAGAATTAACTAGCTAAAAACTTAAAAGGTGAATGCGAACAAACTCACAGACCCAAGTTAATAGCATACAACGACAAAATGCCTACAAACAATATGATAAAATCTAAATCATCAGAATACTCATGCTCTCGGATTTGCAACGTTGACGTCCAAATCAGCGAAATTAAACAACGCCGCACAAAACAACAAACAACACAACGCCGCATTCAGACGACAAAATCACGAAGAAAAAAAGAAGAAGAAGAAAACACTTGATATATGTGAAGATCACTTATTTATACGGAAAGAAATGAGAACAAAAGATGCAGATGCGTGATTCTAGGTCAAAAAATGACCTTACTACTCTCATTTCTTTCAATTTTTTTAATTTATCATTCTCATTATTTATTAAAAACAATTTTGTAAAACAACTCATAATATCTATTTTCTATACAAAATTAATTATATTTCTTAAAACGTGTAAAATGTCTAAAACGTCTTATAATTTAGGACGGAGGAAGTATAATATTAATTTATGTTACTGTTCTATTTAACAAATATTAAGACCGTAGTTTTTATTGTAGTACTTAGTTGCATGACATGCAAGATAAATGAGTTCTTATTAGATAACATTATAAAACTATTTTACACCGTAAATGCATCTTCATTAAGCACATATGCTATTTCACAAAGATTAATGAAAATATCTTTACTTTCTAACAACATTTTAAATTTCTATTTTCGATTTTTAGTTTGAATTAGAATGACATTTAGTTATGAATTTTCCTTTTTCATTATAATTATAGAGATAATAATAAAGATAGTTAGAGAGGATAGATGCATTTCTAGAAAAACTGAAAACGATGGTTTGAAAATTTCTTTTTCTTTTTCGTTTCTAGAAAATGCATATTTATACAAAAACATCAAGGCAAACTCTTTGTATGTTTTTTTCACCACTGCTTATTGAATCTGATAGCGAGGAAGTGTGAAGATGAACACAATTGCCAGAATGAAGGTTCTTCTGAGTCCATTGGTCATTTATTGAAAATTCATATACAAAGTATCCACAGTAGCTAGCTGCCCACATAACAGTGAATAATCATAACTGATTAAATATCCGAAACTAAATGAACAATACCGCTCCTTTCAATTTTTTACATTTTTTTTGGTGATATTAAATTGATAATTAGAGGAAAAGGATATTCTTTTACTGGTTTTTTGTATTAGATTTGTGTGATGGGAGATATCATAACAACAGTTTTGCTTATGCAATGGTAGGAGGAGATTGAGATTGATGCTAGGGTTCTACGAGTAGGAAAGGCCGTAGCTGTTATAAGCGTGGAGTTGAGGAAGAAAAAGACGGACCAAGTTTTTGTTCAAGGGCGTCTTACAAAATATCTTCCCTTTAGGAGTAAAATGTGAAATGTACAAATAATTGTGATGGAAGCAAACCTGATAGCTCTGCTACATCCCGTTATTTTTTTCAAGACCTTTTGGAAATGAACTTGGCAGTAATGTTTTCTAGAGGTTCAAAGGGTGGGTGATGGCAAGTTATTTGCCTGACTCTCACTTCTTGTTGTCCCATCTCTACGACCAAGAGGTACAGCCCAAAATGACCATTCACTCTGAAACAGTTCATGAAGTTTTAATTAATAATTTGGAAGCATACAACTTTTATGGTACACTCGCAAAATTTGAGTGTACCGGTACACTCGCAAAATTTGAGTGTACCGGTACACCTCTATTTAAATTTATAGTTTAATGAATCATTTTCTTTTAGAAAAAAAAAAATTTTCTATCATTTACAATTATAATAACTATATTTTATTTTTCAATAGTGTCAGCGAAGCAAAATTCAACTTTTCAAATTTTTTTATTACTTATAATAGTGAATATTGGTTATTTTTTTGATAAAAGGTAAAAAAAAATAGTATGATTCTTATAAACAATTAAATGATGTTTCTTCTTAAGAAATAATATTTTCTAAAATATAAAAGTTGACAAATAGCTCTTTATTACATAAAAACGATAGTTAATTTATTGATTTATAAAACAGGTGTACCAATACACCTTAATTTAATGGTGTACCGTAGAAACTCCCTAATTTTTTTCTTTCTACTTACTTGCGCTGAGCAACCAAAAATGATTGGATGGAGGAAAGAAATAGATGGTTGTTGATGAGATGTGGCAGCAACACAAATATGAAGATGAGGGAGCGCATCAAATTCTAGTTTCTTTTAGGGAAACTCTTTATGGTTCTTCCTCTTAAAATTCAGAAATAATATAAAATAAGTAAATAAGCTAAATAAAAGATAATGAAAAATTGTTAAAAATTACACCAAAACAACATTTTGTTAATATAACGTTTTTTTTTTGAGGTAATTTTGTTAATATAACGTTATCTATACTATATACAAAAAGAATACATGGTTTTGAACTAACTTTTTCACTTTCAATTATACCTTTAAACAAAATTGCATATAAGAATGATATATCGTTGGTGTCACTAAAAAAGTTATGAAATTATATTATATTTACTATATTGTTGGTGTTAAGATAAGAATCTAACTTATTTCATTTAGCCGAGCAATAAGGCTTGTATATATTAATTAAGCTTTTCACCACAAGAAAAAAAAAAGGATAAAAATCTATATCATATTAGCTATATTGTTGGTGTAATTAAAAAAAGATAAGTATAATTTGTTACAATATAATGTACAAAATATCTATACCTATAATTTTCAACAAAATCAAAATAATTTTAATCAAATATTCATAAAACCTATTATTCATAAATTATACACATTAGCACAATAAAAAGAATGAGCAGATGGGCATGTCAGTTTCACACCAGTTAATATAATGTCAAATAAAAGAAATAATAATCAAATATAATGGTTTGATTCGAACCGCACATGATCCGTTCTGAATAACATGGAATTGATACCCGAACTAATTGATTTCAAATTTGATTGATTTGGTTCAATTTTAACTCAATCAAAGAAAAAATTGAACCAATTTATGAGGTGTGAATTTGTTTCTTGAGATTTGTCCGTTGATTGGTTTTTTTTTAATTTGTTACAAACGGAAAGAGAAAAAGAAAAGAAAAATCTAAAAAAAACTTAATGCCTAACAAAAGAGATGCCCAATGCATCAGCAAGCAACATGAAGGATAAATCCAGAGGAGCTATATTTAAAAGCACTAATTTCTCAGAACCTTTAGCACTTAACTTAGCCAAACAATCATCAGCAGAGTTGTCTTCCTGAAGAGTATGACACAAATGAACAATCCAATCTTGACTGGTTTAGTTCTTATACCCAAAATAAAGGAGTATGAGTATTTTTTAATGTGTCTGAATCTTAAATGACTAAAGATTACAAAACGGTGTGTCAACCTATTAGTAAAAAAAAACACTATAGCCTAATGTATTTCATGATAACACAGGGGCTGCGAAAAATAATGTTTTGACGACGTTTACTCGACCAAAGAAGCTTATTTCTCTATTATTCTCTTCGTTTCTGAAATACATATCGCAATCAATATTGCACACATGTCAATACACAATTTTGACCATTAATATTTTTAATAATTTATAATAAAATCATAAAAAAATTGATATTTTAAAAATGTTCATTGAGACAAATCAAACAATGTTACATGCACATTTTATTTATAGATTAATAAAAATTATGGTCAAAGTAAGTCAGATGAATAATATGCACATTTTAAAATTGCGACATGTATTTAAAATCGGAGGAAGTATATTAATATTGATTATCTCAAAAATTCTACGATGTGTAATATTACATGGAATAGATTGGCATGAACAAATGTATTCTTATTTGCATAGTGATTATAAATGATCGTCTTTCAACGAAATACAATGTTCTTCGTCGTGGGGTTATTAATTTAGATTCCTCATTTTCTGTGGGAGGATGCGAAGTGAATGAAATCACAACCTTTATTTTTTTAATGTCTTTTAACTAGCAAGGTGTAGTCAGATGTGTTGATTAGGTTGAATGTTAAATGTACATTGTCTGATAATTGCTTTTTACACGTCATTCAGTTTAACAACTGTTTGTCGTGGTAGAGCAATGCATGAAAATCTTCACTCTATTTAGTTGGCATGCATTTGATCAACCTAAAAATATCGTAACAATTTTGATTTTTGATTAGCAAGATCGTAATAAAGTCCGATCATTGATATATGAGTAATTTTTTGACATGGTCATGGATTAAAACAAAAGTTTACAATGTTTAGGTGTTGATGTTCATTGATTTTGAGTTGTGATTTTGTCATAGGCACCTTGTATAATTGTTTTGGCCTTTGGTTTCTGTTTTTGTAAACTCTTAGTAATCATTGTCTATTCTTGGCAGGCCTTGTGCTTTAAAATCTTTTTCTAATTTATCTTTAGCTTTAACTTTTGGCCTTTTAAAATAAAAATTAACCAAATGTAATAAGCTTGGCTTCCCTTAAAAAATAAAAAAAGCAAATTTGGCTTAGCTTGGATTTCATTTAATAATATATATATTGAGATCATGTTCTTCAAACCAAGAGGGCAGTGAGGTGAAAGTGTTATCCTTCTTAATATCATTCCTTTATTTTTGGTTTAGATCCCATTTTAGCTTAGAAACAAGCTTTATGTGCCATTTCAAAAATTGATATCGAAATGAATAAAACATTTATTGCCATTGATTTATGAACATGAACATAACCTGTAAATCAATGTGAACGTGCTAAAAAATGAAAGAAAATAGAATGGGAAAAAATAGTAGAAAGAAAAACGGAATTTGAATCAACGAAGAGATTTTTGGAGAAAGGAGAAGCATCAACGGTGGATGAATTTTCTCCCAAGTTTTTGGAAGCTGTAATCTTAGAAGGCCTACGTTTGGATCTTATGGAACCTGGCCGTGTTGTTTTCTCAACGAAGATACCACATACTAACCAATGCCTCCGGGACAAAAAAAAAGTGTTAAATGAAAATAATACTTTTTAAACTTTTGAAGATTTAACCACACAACTTTAATCTTCTTATCATATCATTTTTCTTTCTAAAGCTTGTCTGGTCAAGCTATAGCTTAACCCTAATTTTTTTTCCTCCATAGTTTTAAGCATTGATTGCTTCTAAGTGCAATTCTTACTCAGCATTCCACTTTGTAATTCAAATCCCTTTTCCCAAAGTTGTTCAAGAGTTGTATTGTAAATGAAACATGTGATTACCGATGCATATCATTTTCATGGTTATTCATCCCCAATTCATTCTCCAATTCCAACATACATGAATCGCCAAACATCATCATCCCGACTTCTCTTTCCGTCGGCGATCTCCATCCCGACCTCTCCGCCTCTCAGCTTCACGATGCTTTCTCCGATTTCAAAACTCTCGCTTCTGTTTGCATTTGCAGAGACTCTTCCTCTGTTAAATCACTTTGTTATTGTTACGTCAACTTCCTCTCCCCTCACGATGGTAACATCACTTTCCATTCTTCTTTCCATTCTTTTTACCTTTTCTATTCTTGCATCTCTCATTATCATTATGATTCTTTATTTTCTTTGAATCATGAGATCTTTATTTTAAAGTTTTAGTGTTGCTAAAGGTAATCATACTCTAACAATGTCAGCTTAATACTAATTATGTAATGCATCATTGTTCAAATATTATATATTCATTACAAATTAATTATACGATATGACTCATTTGTTGGTTGGACCCGTGCATCGCACGGGTCGATGTTCTAATATGTTACTATATTTGCTTAAGTGTCGTCGGAGGGTTAACATTTCCCCATAGAATAAAGGACTAGAAGAGCAAGCTTTCCTAATTAAAAGAGAAACACCGTCCGTGTCTACTTTCAACAACTAAAAACAAAAACCGTTATTTTTAACAAACAAAAACACTGTTTTTTATTTTATTTTAAGGACTGTTTATCTTCTTATTCTAGGTCCATTTCATTGCAAATTTAACAAATTAATATCCAAGTATATACGTCCATAACCATTGAGGTTATCTTATCTTTAAAACAATAGATGCCATAAAATCTTAGTTTTTATTATTATATAAAAAAAGCTTGGCTTAGCTTGGATTTGATATATAGTTGGACCACGTTCTTCACGCGAAGGGTAGTAAAGTGAAGTGTTATCCTTCTTTATAGCTTTATTTTCAAAAATGAAATTGAAATAATAAATAAAAAATCCATTGTCATGATATAATATGAAGATGAATCGAAGATAGTAAACATTGGAAAAAAAGTGAAGGAAGAAGAATGGAAAAAGGAGAAGGAACGTTAACGGATTTAGAATCAGTGAAGAGATATTTGGAGAAAAGAGAAGCATCAACGGTAGATGAAGAATTTCCTCCCAAGTTTCTGGAACCTTTCATCTTGCGTGGCCTACGATTGGATCTCATCCAACCTGGCCGTGTCGTTTTCTCAATGAACATACCCCCACGTTTACTCGTTCGTACTCTCTTCAATTTCTTTTTCTTCTTCTTCTTGCTTTTGATAATGGATTTTGTTGTTGTTTTGACCTAAATTATTTAATTAATTAACACGCAGAATTCAGGTAAGCACCTGCACGTTGGTGCCATTGTTAGTCTGGTGGATGTGGTAGGAGCAGTCGCGATTCCTGCCGCTGGATTTCCTTTGGATACTGGAGTTTCCCTCGAGATCAATGTCTCATGCTTCGATGCTGCTTATGCCAATGTTAGTTTGTTTCATAGCTTAATCCCTCTTGTATTATCGTTAATCATACAATTTTCAATTAATATAATTGTCCTAATTACCAAATAGAACATTTAAATTAGTTTTTCATTGTTTTGTAATTAGCTGTATGACATGGTAAAACTATTTTACACATATGCTAATTCACACAAAGACTAATGAAACTATGTTTACTTTCTAACACATTTTCAATTTTTACTTTGAATTAGAATGGCATTTGGTTATGAATTTTCCTTTCTAATTGGAGTTGTAATACAGATAAATGAAAGCTATACGTAGAGAAGATGCATTTTATACAAACACTAAAATGCCAGAAAATGAATAATTATAAGTTATAACTGATTAACTATCAGAAAGTAAACGAGTAATACTGCTCCTTTCAATTTTTTACGTGCTGTATTGCTGTTATCTGTGATATCAAATTGATAATTAGAGGAATATGACATTCTTTTCCTGGTTTTTTGTATTAAATTTGTGTGATGAAGATATCACAAAAATAGTTCTTTTTTTGTTTAATTCCCTATGGCTTATGCAATGGTAGGAGGAGATTGAGATTGATACCAAGGTTCTACGAGTAGGAAAGGCTATAGCTGTTGTAAGCGTAGAGTTGAGGAAGAAAAAGACGGGCCAAATTTTTGCTCAAGGGCGTCATACCAAATATCTTCCCTTTGTCAGTAAAATGTGAATGTATACAAGTAATTGTGAAGGAAGCAAACCTGATAGGTTTTTCTTCAAGACCTTTGGAAATGAACTTGGCCAGTAATGTTTTCCAGAGGTTCAAAGGGTGGGTGATGGCAATTGGCAAGTTATCGAGGTATCCAAAAGGACAAAAGATCATCGAGGTGTAGCTACATTAATCTTTGTAAACATAAATGATTGGCTTTACAACCAAATTGCGAAACAAAGTAGTAAAGGATAGCGGAGTAATAAACAGAAACACTGTTCGGTCAACAAAAACAACAAAAACATAAACACTTTTATCTGCTTGTTTTAGGTTCATTTCATTGCAAATTCAAATTTAACAAACTAGTAATATACGCGTCCATTACTATACAGGACACTGTTAATCCACTTATTAGACAAAACAATAGATGCCATGATATATTAGCTTTTTTTTAGTAACAAAACATTGTTTAAATATTCATTTTAGTATATGAATGTGTAGCAAATAACCACATTAGTAAATGAATGTATCAAAATGATAAAGTAGTCCTTGATTATACCCATCCAAATCGTCCTTCATGTTAAAATATTTCGTTAATATTGTTCTCAATGTAGTTACTTGTCGTTATATCAATCACTATAAATATTTATTTATTGTCATATCAGTCATAAGAAAAGAGTTATTGTATTATTAAAGTATTTTTACTTATTTTAACGTCCCTATATCAATACTTATCAATAATTGTTTTGAAATTTTGATATATTGAAAAACTCTTGTGAATACTTGTTACATTGACCAAAATCACTATTTTTGTTTATCAAGGAACTAAAATGACTATTATCCGTTTAAAATTTTAACCAAATGCAATAAATAAAAACTTGGCTCAGCTTGGATTTAGTATATATATTTGGACCACGTTCTTCACGCGAGGGCCAGTAGAGTGGTCTTTATATCTTTATTTTTGTCTATATTGTAAAAAGAAGCTACATTGTAAAAAAAAAAAAAACAGAAGGAAGAGGAAAGGAAAAAG
>Ga0228710_1011275_pt1 | contig 11599 bp, 6 predicted proteins | sample MedpolnodulmetaG_FD_177995 | JGI IMG/M metagenome (GOLD analysis project Ga0228710, IMG submission 177995) | Root nodule microbial communities from Medicago polymorpha collected in Santa Monica, California, United States - pink nodules | ecosystem: Host-associated > Plants > Roots > Nodule... | reverse complement strand
TTCAACTTACAAAGTGTTCAAGCTTCCTTCTTAGATCTTCATCCACAAACTTTTTACCTTTTGCTCCCTATTTTATATAAAATGAAAGAATAGAATATGCGAATAAGAAAAAAATTCTATAGGAAAGCAAAGTATATTAAATTTTTTAAAATAACTCTCTTTAACAAAAATGCACAATCCACTTAGGTTGAGAATGTATACATTTGTCCTGCTCAGTCAACTTCCAAATCTAACATTAAAGTTCCAATGCAAAATAATAATCATGCAAATTATTTCTTTACCCTCTCTTCTTGCTTATTTACTAGTAGTTGCAAAATTAACATTTCAAACTAATTATGGGTTTTTCTAACATTATTAACATTTGCCTGCAAAAAAGAACTAGTGGTAGAAAATTAAACAGACTATCATTTTTGAACTTTTTTATCCATCTGCTTTGTTGTTTATTATTACACATGCCAACTATGGCATGCCTTCGTTTTCAAGATAAATGTGTTTCCAAAAGAATTACGCAAGTAGTTGCAAAAGTCAATGTGGATAAGCTTAAATACACTAACGTTAAATAATCAATCATTCAATCAAGTAGGAGTAGAGACTGACAGTAAAAAGCCAAGTCAAATTAAGTCAAAAACAATAAAAACTCAAAAGCAAAAATAGGATCACCTTTGGGCGGCCAATTGGCCTTCCGGAGGGATTTTTGGGCCTGCCCACCACGGCAAGCTTCTTAGGATGACCCCGCCTTTTCGCTCCTGGAACCACCGCATCTGCATGCTTCTTGGGGCGGCCTCTGGGCCTAGTAGATCTAACAGATGCATTGGCTTCATCTGGAACAACAGAAGGAAAAGGAACAGGAGCAGCAGCAAAAGGTATGACAGGTGTTGGGTGCGACTGGGTTTTAGGTGGACGGCCAGGGCGTCGTTTGAGGCCATTGGACACAGATTTGGGCTTCGGAGGACGGCCGGGCCTCTTTATAGACTTAGATCTGAAAGTCCCAGGCGGACGTCCACGCCCTCTTTTAATAGACAGCACAGGCTCCACAGCAGTTGTAGGAGGAGGGTCGAGAGAAACGAAAACGGGCTGGGCATTTGGTATGGGGTTGGGCTTGGGCTTAGGAGGACGACCACGACCTCTTTGGGTTAAAGGAGTGAAAGGAAGATGAGATTCAGAGTGGTCAAATCCATTGAGAGTGGGAGGTGAAGGGGGTGAGGAAGGTAATTTATATGATTTTTTGAACATGATTAGAAGACCAGCAGATTTCAAGTGGTTGAGATGTTGTGTTAACAAGGTGGTGTGTTCTGGTGGAAGAACTTGTTTGTAGACATGTTCTATGTACTTTCCTATTGCTCCTTTGCTTGATCCATCTTTCTCTTTCAGTGCTTCAATTGCTTTGTATATCATCTCAGCGTAAGGAGGATGGGGTGCCACGTGGTGAGTGAAGAAGTTGGGTTGTTCGAGGGTGAAGGGAACGGTGGTGGGTTGCTGTGGTTGTGGTGGTGGAGGGAGATCAAAGGAGGTTGAGTCCATGCCGAGTGACGGTATATTAGATTCGAGAATTTTTGGGAATCACTAGATTAGAGTAACGGAAGAGAGAAAGAAAGTGATATGTGAGATTAAAGTGCGTGTCTATCTGTCTACGAGAAAGGGAAGGGATTGGGATTTGCTGCTGTAAAAGGAATCCCGCAGTTACACGCAGTTAAGTAAATCCAGACCATTAAAGTCATCCAACGTATCAGATTGTTTTCCTGATATTTTATGTTTTTACTGTTCAAGAATGCAGACATCGCTCTAAAAGAGATCAAAACAAGTTGAGGTCACTCCATCAGCATGAATGATGAGTTTATGTCGGCACGACGAGGTCATATGACAGAGATTGAATCCTTCTCCATCGGTGTTGCGTCGTCGTCGACAAAGAGAGATCGCCGGAGAGCACACACGACTCTTTCTTCCTCCCTCTACCAGTCTCTTTTTCTCAAATTGAAACACCCCTACGTAGATTGAATACCTCTTTTACAAATTTACTGTTTCAGAAATTATGCGATGTTGAATCTCTCTTTTGGTGCTTAAAACAACCCTAATTTTGATTTGTCATCAAAGTTTGCTTAAGACCTTTATTTATCTTGACAGAATTCAACAAAGACAAAGAGGTTATCCAATACACCAACTCATAATTTGAAGATATTACATGGAATGTGTTTATTGCAGAATTTGAAGTTATGCAGAACCATTGTGCAGAATTTTTTTAGGACTTGTAAAGTAGTTAGGAAGAACCATTGTTCAATTTATTTAGTTTTGTATTACTGAAATGGCATGAGAACCACTCATGGAATCATTGCAACTCTTTTTGAACTTGATGAATTTGAGTTTCTTTCATTCATTAAAGTTGCTACTAATTACCACAAAATAACAACTAACTTAATAGTAAATTAAAATAAGCTCTGAGTTGCAAAATACATGTTTATAATATACATTTTTCAATTCTTAAAATAGCCTAAAAAATGCTTTTGTGCTTGGAGTTGGAAGGTCTACTGATAAATGCTCAAAAGTGATCTAATTCATGTGTTAGTTTAGGCATTTTGGTGATTTGTTTTACAAGTTATTGATGAAAAAACTTCAATTATGTGCATTAATGTCATTTATGCTTTGTATGTCTTACTCAGCCCTTTTTGTGCAGGAAAATAAAAGCAAGGATCAAGAAAGAAGCTCATGAACCAAAGTCTGCACGCTTAAGCGTCCTCCACTCGCTTAAGCGTGCAAGTTCCAGTAGCCAAAGCCCTTCCACGCTTCCAGCACGCATAAGCGTAGTCCTTCATCTGCAGTGGATAAAGCACACGTGGCAGCTTCTCAATGGCTAACAGAAGATTTTCCAGCCGCACGCTCAAGCGTCCTTCGCTCGCTCAAGCGTGCGCTGACAGCTTCAGCCATATAAATAGCTTTTCTCTCATTTTTGGGGGAACTTCTTCATTCTTTTTGCTATTTTTCCAATTTTTAGAGAGAGAGAGAGAAAGCATTTCAAGAGAGAGAAACACAAAGCAAGGTAGTTAAGAGTATATTCAACCCAAGATTTGTTGAGACATCGAGAATCTAGGCATGGAATCTTCATCTTTCCTTTACCCTTTGCCAAGCTTGCATAGACATATGTAGTTACATCTACCCTTGTGGGTTTTGAGGTATTCAAACAAGCTATTATGTAAACTCTTGATCTTTTAATATATGATTCTAGCTTATTTATTCAATATTGTTGTTATTCTTGTATTTAAAACTTTATTGAGATTTGAAATGATATTGACAAATACTTTTGGATCTAGGAATAGAATAACAATCTATCTAAGTTTTCATTCTAGACATGGGATTTAATCTTTGATAATTACTTTTGATCAAGAACTTAATGCTTTTGGATCGGTTAATAGATTGGGAAATCATTGATTAAACGATCCAATCGACTTTGTGATTGTTTAAATAGTTTGGAAAATCGACATTTAAATGATCCCTTATAAATAACGATATCATTTGAACACGAATGATGTTGTTGAGTGATTGTAATAATATCGTTTAAAAAGCTAGAATCCGTTATTAGATTGAGAGATTGCAGTTGTTACGTTTGGTTGAGTGTCTCTGACCCCAAGCTAAATGAGCCTATTTCTCCTCTATTTATTTTATGTCATATAGATAATTTAGGTTTATACAAACAAACATTTTAAGCCCAAACACTTAATATGATAAATGTTGTTGAAATGCCTAAGATATAAGCAACTCCCGGTGGAAATGATTTTATTATACTCATGTGTATATAGTTTTATGACATGTAAATATCTTACTTCATCTACGTTGTTTGTTGAATAATTACATCCATTAAGTGACCCATTAAGTGACACATATTGATTACGCTAAAGTAGATGTCCCATATTCCATTTGACTCTGACATCCAAGATTCTTCAAACATTTGTATTGTATTGCATACTTTTTATTTCTTTTGTTCAAGTAATGCCTTCTAACTCCAAAACCACAAAACAATGTTTATGAGGATAGAAGGTGAAGAGGATAAAGAAAATGGGATGAAAAGAGGTACCTTATTGACAAAAAAAATCTTTGTTCTAAGTACCCACACATTGGCGCCAAACTTTCAACACAATGTCTTTCCTCTGTTCTGATGTACAAGACGACAAGGTGGCATACCTAAGCAACTTTATAGTACTGTTTTTAAAATATTATTTTTGTAGGCTTAAAACGACAATGTTTTATACAACTGTGTGAAACTTTGGGATTTTGCTACAGCAGCAAATCCCAATCCGAAGGGAAGAGACCATTACACTTACACTTGTGAGTTGTGTTGTGCGAGTCTGAAGCAAGTTCAGTGGGATCAAGCTGTCAAACAATCACAAACTTTGTCTCAACACAACATTGTGTGTCATTCATGATGTTACTGTACATATTCTCACCAGTTGATTAATTATAGTCATGTCAGCCACCCTGCCTTACCATTATTTTGGACATCATTTGTGTACCATTATGATACTAATGTTATATAACAATGACCAATGAAGGAGTGCAACGTAGAAAAGTTTAAAGAGGAAAGAGAAAAGATATGCATGTGAAGTGCTACGTATGTCCCATTATTTTAGAGAAATTCATATTTTTATGACCACTTTATGATAAATGTTTTGACAATCTTCTCTTTTATATCTACATTAATTTCTTCTTTTTTTTTTATTGTTTTTGATTAATAAAAATGGAAAAAAAATTATTTTGTTTTAAATAATTGTTCCATGTTTTATTTTATTTGCAACACAAACACCGATTCATGAATGATGAACCATTTCCTTGATAGTTTGCTAATTCATACTTAATTAATTGTGATTTATACCACCAATTAAGATATTATACTCGTAATCTTTTTATTTAATTCTTCAACAAATGTCTATAAAAAATTGTTTTGTAGAAGAATGAAAAAACTATTAACCCTAATGATCATCTTATAGTTAAAAGGGTTAATTGTGTTTAATTCTTAATGGGCGCATTTCCAACATTAATCCCCACTTTAATTTTAATAAATTTTTAGTGTTAGATGAGGTTTTCATCCTCCTCGTGAAGATGAGGTGATGAGAATTGATGAGCTTTTTTATATTAATTCTTAATTGTTTTTTTTGTTAGTTTTAATTCTTAATTGTTTAATTAACAAATAAAATAAATATTTGATTTTTAATTTAAATTAGTTTTTTAAAATGTTAATGACATTGGCATGCTACATCATGAAATAAGTCAACTCATCATTCCAAGTGGCATCTACATGGCGTGCTCTGTTTGTCAAGTCAACAAAATTTTGACAGTAGAGACCAAATTTGTTAACAGAAAAAACGTTGGGGACCAAAAATTTATTAAAATTAAAGTAAGGATTAATGTTGTAAACACGCCTATTTATAGGGACCTGAAACATAATTAACCCTAGTTAAAAAAATATATGTTTCAAGCCATTAATATGTTGAAGAAATTTGTTTTTAATGCATTTACACGGTTAGGGCAACTGTAATAGTTGAATTATGATCAAACGATTTATATTTTAAATTCAAAAAACCAAAAAATTTGTTAAAATATAAACCGTTTGATGTTGATTCAACTATCAAATTTGTTGTGTGAGACTAAAAAATGACCCAAATATTGAGAGACAAAACATAAAAATAAATTAATTAATATATGATTAAGAGGACTGAAAAATGCATTTAAGTCTAAAAAGAAACTATTATCATATAAAACCTCCGGTCATAAATATAAGTTAAGATTCTTTCTTTAGGTTCATTAAATAAATGATGTATTTAGTTTACATTGTAGTCCAAATACATTGATTATTTAATGAATCTAAAAAAAAAATCTTTTCTAATATTTAGGAGCGGAGATATGTTTAATTAGTATTAATTATAATTGATTCTATTATAGTAAATAAAAATATGGCGTGACGTGTCTAGCAGAAAAATACTGGTAAACTACAGATGGGGGGGGGATGGATGGAGCGATAACAAAAGGTATTCGTCGCTTTCTTCTTACAACGGCGTACTTCACCCTGACGTTTCTATTTCTGCTTCTGATACCTCTGTCTTGAACCCAACCCCCCCCCAAAAAAAAATGTCGTTCATGACAATAGACACAAAATTCAGATATATTTTTTTCTTCAATAGAGATAGGTGAAAATCATATTTTTAATACATATTTGATCATAATTTACATAATGTTATCTCCTTATCCAATTTAAAACTCCAAATCTATCTCTAGTTTAGGTTATTTATGTTGCTATCATTTTTAGGAGTTGTGCAATGCAGTGATTAATTCACACCGCGACAATCGCAATCAGTAACAGCCGAAATCATGAAATCCTATACGCGATCCAACCTTGACCACGAATACGAGTTTAGAAGAAAAGAAAAGAAAAAAGAAGAAGAAACGATGATACTGTATTAAATATAAAAAGGCAATAAATAGCATAATAAATGAGTTTGCTGGTTTGGAGTGGAATAGGTCAAGTCAAGGTGCCATAAGAGTTAGTGGCCAGCACTCCATTTTGCAACGGACGGCGCTGCTTGTCCTTAATCCAACCTTTTCATTGATGTCATAAGTGCTTTGTTTAGATTAAAAAAGGTTTTTGTTAATGTCATCCACAATGACAACAACGCTCTTTAAACTTTGGTTGTTTAGACTTTAGACCATCCATAATACTACATCCATTTTAAATGTTTAAGTGAGTCTAACATACAGACCTCACTTATTGTAACTGTTTAATGTTATTATGTGATAAATATTCAATATTTTCAACTCAACATCTCCAAAAAAATTATTAAAGAGGATCCTTCAATAATTTAAAATCTTTATATTTAAACAAATAAGTACTTTCTCCGTCCCAAATTGTAAGTGAAAAAATCAAATCGCACTTATTAGAAAAACTAAAATATAAGGATTTGGAGCATAACTTTTTGTGTTTTCTTTAAAATAAATTTCATGAAAAGATGATGTAAAAGCAATTTTTATTTGCAATTGATTAATAAGTACTCTCTCCGAGTGGTGGATCTTGAAAAAAAATTATGGGGGGGACAAAAATTAAAATAAATCAGTGTAATTAATTTACCTTAAGGGTGCCGAATGGTTTGAACAATTTGTTTATGATTTACACACTTATTATTAATCTAGTACAGAAAAAAAATGGATAAAAGAAAACGTACAAGTGAGTGGGGATCAAACCCAACATCATGTTGCTGAAATGACAATGATTTACCATTATACTGGGGAGCAAATTAATACGAGTTGGCCGCATATTTAGTATAGATATCAAATTATAGGGGGAGCCATGGCCCACTTGGGCTACTATAGAGATTTTCTCCGTCCCAAATTGTAAGTTAAAAAATCAAACCACACTTAGTAAGAAAACTAAAACATAAGAATTTGGAGCATAATTTTCTTATTTACTAAAGAGGACCCTTCAATAATTTAAAATCTTTATATTTAAACAAATAAGTACTCCCTCCGTCCCAAATTGTCAGTAAATAAATCAAATCACACTTGTTAAGAAAACTAAAACATAAGAATTTGGAGCATAATTTTTTGTGTTTTCTTTGGAATAAATTGCATGGGAAGATGTAAAAACAATTTTTATTTGCTATTGATTATGAAGAAAATGGAAAAGAAAGAAAATTGAATGTAATTTGCATTTAATTTAATGAGAATAAGCAAAAAAAATATCTTAGAAAAGATGGTTTTTGAAAAATCAAGATTAAATAGGATAAAAATTTGTCTTTTTTACTTACATTTTAAGACAAAGAAAATGAGTTTTTTTTTTGCTTACATTTTATGACGGAGTGAGTGCTTATTTTAATAGAAAAATGTTGAATTGTACGATAGCTTTGCCAACGAAATTCACAAACCATTTCATCATTTTTAAGGAGAAAATTCACGAACCATTCTATTATTTATTTCTCACCTCCGTAATGTTAGTTTTTTAGTTTTTTAAAAAGACGAGAGTTTTAATTAATAAGGAATAGATTTTAATGGCTAGAACTCTTTACATAAGTTTTTTTTTAAGGTTCGGTATCAATCCAAGGACCGATTAATTCGAGGGGACCAATCCCACCATTTACTTGCGGAAGCCCCGTTCTAAGCTAGAGCAAAGCTTTGTATGGACTTGTCCACCGAAATTGGTACCATAGGGAATCTAACCTGAGACCTTGAGAGGAGCACACTTCAAGATCCCAAACCAACCACTAGATCAACCCCAAATGGGTTCTCTTTACATAAGTTCCGTAGTCTTTCACTCTTTTTTAATGGCCAGACTTTTCAAACGGTGCTAACTACCTTTTCCTTTGGTCCAATAATAATATTGCTTAGTTCAATTCAGAGATGGAATACAAATTGATCTTGCTTAACAATCCAAATACAATTGACTGGTTCAATTCGTTCAATGCAAATTCAAAAGGAGTAATGTCCTACAAGCGTTGCACGTGTCTGTGAATTTTCATCGATAGGCCACCGGAAATACAAGCCACCAGAAATCCTTGCATTAGCAGCAAGGATTTCTTATAGTGATAACTAATGTATCTAATCTATAATATATATCAGATACATCAATTATTCAATGAATTTGAAAGTTAATTTTTGCTTATAACAATGACTAGAGGAAATACGACTTAAATATATGGTGACATGCCATATGAGTAGAGAACTCTTAGCGATTAACCTTGAGGTGAGCTAGTTGATTGTGTGAATGTTGGTTGAACCATGCGATTGAAGTAAATTTCATAAAATAAGAAGAGGTTATCTAGGACAAGATAATAATGGTGTAGCATGGTATCATAGGGATGAAGCAATATACAACAACTCTTTTCACAACTAAAATTGCTCTCTAACACCTTGAAAATACCTCCAATGGTAGTTAACCACCGCTCCCCCAACGACTGTTGGAAACTTTTGTTTAAACTCTCAAAGACACTTAAGTGCCTTTCCATCCAAAAAGTTATTTTTGATGTATGACACTCAAAAATGAAACCTTGTCATCGACAATGAAAAACTAGTAGCAAACCCTAACAGTTTGTGTTGTGTGTCAACCGGTGAATAAAGATACAACAAAAATTGATTAAGTGAGGTAGCAATTTTCTATACAAAGTGATGGATCACTTGACTAATACATCCCAAAAATAATGGTTGAGATGACAATGTCGAAAGACTTATGATGTGTATCATACATGCCGCCGTATTTTACACTTTTATTGTTTTGAGAACTCGTGCAACATGCGAGGTTAAATTCACCAAAAGAATCTATGTTAGTTACGATATACAATTGCTTCTTAAAAAATATTATGATTTACAATTTAGGCAAGAATTATCTCACGATCATTTATCTTAGTTTAATGTACAAATTAATCTTTTATATATTGGCCATTTAAATTATTAAATATTAAGTCATAAAACATACACATTGCTACCTTTTTCTTTCCAACTTAGTTAGAAAGCATATGCTTATCGTTTTGCTACTTGTTTAGGTCCCGATTACCTTGAAACATTTTCAATTTGAATTTCTTAAACTATATAATTTTAAATTGCTAAAAATGAGATCGAAGACTCGTGTAATACACAATTGTGATAGAGAGAAGATGAAAGAAAAGATAGGAAGAATGCATTTTTAGGAACAATGTTTTAAAAAATTATTAAAGAAAATGGTGATAAAAATATTGAATCTATATCCTCTTATTGATTATTAATTGAAGTGAAAATGGAAACATGAAATATGAGAAGTAAATAGAGCCCTTAATCTTTCTGTTTGATTTTCTATGGTGATGTAAGGTGTACGAACAATAGATCTTTCATTTTTTAAGGGGAACAATAGATCTTTTATATTTTTTAAGGGAAAAAAAAAATGGTGATCTTTCAATGGTGATGTAATGCACAATAGATCAAATGGAAATGGGTCCATTATAAATGTCTATGACGTACTAGTAATTGCTTTACATTTTTTTGGTTTAATAAACCTTTACCCATTGTAATATAAGTCACTTTAAATTCTCCCCTCTCTAAAATTTTTTTGTCATATTCCGTCCTTGTAATTTTTTTTTGTTTTGGAATACCCCTTAGATCGGCTGACTGTGCATTTTCGTTGATGTGGCACGCTGAGTCACCTTTTATGATGACATGGCGCGTTGATTGTATAATGATTTTTATTGGGTAGAAGTGGCATTTGTGATTTTTTTTAAATAAAATAAAATTATTAAAAAAAATTAAAAAACGAATAAAATCTTAAAAAATTTAAAAATTAATAAAAATGATTAAAAAAATCTGGTAAAACGAATAACAATGAAAAAATTCTAGAAAAGTTAATAATAAAATCTGGAAAGATTTAAAAAAATTCTTATATAAATTTAACGAACTTAAACTATTACAAAACTTTTTAAAATAATAAGAAAATATATTTCGATTTTTTTTAAAAAAAGTTCAAATTTTTCTTTCGAAATTGAAAAGTTTGTTTTTTAATTTTTATGCAAAAAATTAAAATTTCAATTTTTTCCAGGAACTTAAACTTTTTTAGGAACTTAATTAAGATTTCTTATTATAATTTTTTCGAAAATTTCGATACATATTAATCTTTTCCAGAATTTTTTAAATCATTTTTATTAGTTTTTCCATAATTTTTAAATTTTTCCGGTATTTTTTTATTTTTCCAGAATTATTTTTCAATTTTACGGAATTTTTTTTGTTTTTTTTTATTTTTATTTTTAAAAAATCAAAAATGCCACGTGTACGCAATAAAAAATAAAAATAATTATACAGTCAGTTCGCCACGTCATCAGAAAAAGGTGACTCAGTGTACCACATCAGCGAAAATACACAGTCAGCTGGCCTATGGGGTATTCTAAAACAATTTTTTTTACAAGGACGGAATGTGACAAAAAAAATTTAGAGGGTGGAAAATCAAAAGTGATCTATGGCCCCGTTTGGATCAGCTTATTTTAGAGCTTATATAAAACAGCTTATGCAAATAAATAAGTTTTTATGTATTATTTATAAGTTTTTAAGGTAGTTTATGAAAAAACAGTTTATGAAGATACAATTTTCGTTAGTGAGACCTTATAAGTTAAAATAAAAACTTATTTATTTGCATAAGCTATTTTTCATAAGCTTAAAATAAGCTCAACCCAAACTGTGCCTATGACTATAATTATTTGATATGAAATCGAATGCCATATTGAAACTGCAGTTACCTATTATATTATGAAACTACTGCCCATAACATTGGATACATCATTAAAATAACTTTTCCACGGTGCACATGAAGGATCAAACACAGAAGTTTAAAAAAACTACTAGTTGATTGTAAGAATAAAATTGCTAATAAAAGCATTGTTCTAAATTAATACAAGTAGAATAACAACAGAATCAGCAGTACACCGGTCTCTAAATATTATTACAGGGTCAATTAATCTAAAGTTAGCATGAAACAAATTCAAAGGAACAGTCATTAGATTCTCGGAAAATCAGTTCCCCTAATAACATTTTCTTTTACAAGTGGGTTCTTCACCAAATTGAGGTCCATGTAAATCTTCCTAGCTTGGGGCTAAAGTATGTGGTTGAAACAGCT